>OGGQ01000089.1_pt1 | contig 116636 bp, 84 predicted proteins | sample 1571191 | NCBI WGS metagenome assembly OGGQ01 (sample SAMEA2582061, study PRJEB24529) | metagenome | biome: Human gut stool | place: China | collected 2011
CCGCGTATGAGAGGGCAGGGTATGGTCCTCATTGGGCCCCGCTCTCGCTCCGTGGAGTCTTGCGCTGCTTTATCGGCAGCCGTGAATAGTAGTAAGCTTTCATGCATGTATGATTATATTTGTTGATTTTATACATATGAAATGCTATATTTATAGTAAATATAAAGACAGTAATCATATTGATATGACAATAAGCAATTAGGGTGAAAATTGAGAGTACTGATTTGATGCAGGAGAAGCAAGCGGATGAGCGCACGGTTCATCGGCGGACGGTACGGAAAGGGGGAACTTGTATGTATAAAAAGCGATTGTTGGTATTATTGCTGCTGGTATTTGCTCTTATTGGCTGTAAAGAGCAGAAAAATGTATCCGGGGAGCCGGCCTTGGACAGCTATGAAAGAAGCTGGAAAAATGTTAATATGAACGGTGCTTACATCATTGGATCCGATGTTGTGTATACCAGTTCTTTAACAGATCACCGCATTTACTATCTGGAAAAAGATATGAATCAATGGAGGCCGCTCTGTGCAAAGCCGGAATGCAGTGATAATACGGAAGACTGTAATGCATATCTGACTACCGCGGGCATCTATTGGGATGAGGGATATATTTATTATTATATGGGTGATGCTTTATGGAGAATGAAACCGGACGGATCCGAGCATGAGAAAATAAAGCGGATCAGCCTGCCGGACGGAGTGAGTTCGACGTATCTTATTTATCGGGGATATATCTACTTCCAGCTGCGTGAAACTACAGACGGAGGAAAGAGCTGGAAGCAGGAGATTAAGCGTGTCCCGCTGGAAGGTAATGACACTGAGCTTACAGATGTATTCGGCAATCCGGGAGAGGATCAGGTGCAGTACACAGATCTGCGGTGCTGGGATGACCGGATAACAGCGATCGGCATTCATGGGGAGCAGCAGTCGCTGTATATGCAGGATCTGACCACCGGTAAACAGCGGATGATCGCAGAGAACTGGCCCCCGGATAAAATCGCCGGATACACAATCGACGGAGATCTGCTGCGGTATTTCGATCTGGAGGAGGGATTCTGTACCGTCGGTCTAAGTACCGGAAAGCGTGAGGTGCTTCGCAGTCCGGTTGAGAGAAAAGAAGCGGGCAGCGTTTACTATGATGAAGATTTTATCTATTTGTGCAATACAAATCCCATATTGGATAAGATGGATTTGGTGGATGAAGCCTGCCGGGGTATTTTATTCTATGACCTTGACGGAAATGAAGTGGATTTCCTCAGTATGGACGGTCTGGATATGTGGCTGCTGTATGCGTTCAGCACACCGGAAAGGGTCTACTTGTCTGATTACAGCAAGATGATGGAACTCAATACCTTTTATTATATTGATAAGGCGGAAATCGGCACAGGAAACATGCAGCTAAAGAGCCTGGATCATTGATGCAGCGCCGGAGTCTGCTGCCGTATAGCGGCAGCCTGCAGATAAAAGGAGGTTATCCGTGCGGCTGGAAGTGAAAGAACTGACAAAAATGTATGGACCAAAGGCAGGGCTTGATTCCTTCAGCGCCGTTTTTGACGAAGGAATCTATGGGATCCTGGGTCCGAACGGTGCGGGGAAGAGCACATTTATGTCACTGCTGACCGATAATATCAGGCGGGATTCCGGCTGTATACTGGTGGATGGCGTGGAATGCCTTAAGATGGGAAAGGAGTACCGCCGACTGCTTGGGTATATGCCGCAGCAGCAGGGGCTGTATGACAGGATGACCGGCCGCATGTTCCTGCGCTATATGGCGGAGCTTAAGGGGCTGTCCCGAAAGGAGTCCCTGCCTGTGGAGGAAGAGCTGCTGGAGCGGCTCAATCTGGCGGATGCGGCGGATAAGAAGCTGGGCGGATATTCCGGAGGAATGAAGCAGCGCATCCTGCTGGCACAGGCAATGCTGGGCAATCCGAAGATACTGATACTGGATGAGCCCACATCCGGCTTAGATCCCATGGAGCGTGTGCGGCTGCGGGAACTGCTTGGCTCACTAAGAAGGGAAAAGATTATCCTTTACTCCACGCATGTGATCAGTGATATAGAAGAAATCGCGGAAAAGGTGGTTCTTTTGTACAAGGGGAAACAGATACTGGAAAGCGGCGTGCAGGCGCTCCTGGAGGAAAATGCCGGCATGACGCTGGAACATATCTGCGTTACATATTTTGAACAGAGCCTATGATGCCGGGCGCGAATAGCGGCAGCCGGGCGGCGGAAACGAAAAGAGGATTGCGCAAAGCAATTGCTTCGGGGGGATAACATTTGAATGAGATAAAAAGAGTCCTGTTTAACCGGGCGCTCATTCTGTCCTTCCTTCTGCTGACAGCGGTCAATCTGTCAGTCTATGTGAAGGAGCAGAAGAGCAGCATGCCTGCCGGTTTCAAGCAGTACCGTCAGGAACAGGAAAGGCTTATGGCGCAGCTGGATTCCAGTGATTTGGATACGGCGCTTCGTTATGCGGAAGAATGGCAGCAGGAACAGCAGAGCTGGTCCGCAGCGCTGTTTATCAGGGAATGGGCGGTTGAAAATGAGACTGTTTATGAAAGAACGCTGGAGGATCTGAAAAACCAGTACCCGAAACTTGAGGATCAGATGGGTGAGCTGGAAGCTGTGGAGGAGTCCGGCGGGGATTATCCAAGCATGGCAGCAGGCATTCGGCTGCGCAGCCTGCTGTTAACGGATCTGTATGAGCAGCTGAAATATATCGGATCATATGGGGATTTCCAGGAGCAGATATCGGCAAATGCCGGAGAGCTGTCCACATCCCGCCTGTTTTCAGACCCGGACAGCTTTGCATATAAGAATATTATCCGCACGGAGCAGGACTTTTCCGCGATGCGGGGACGGGAGCTGATGCCGGGCAATAACCGGGCGTTTCTTTCTGTAATGGCGGATCAGTGGACCCTGATTTTGCAGATCCTGTTCATGCTTGCGGCGGCAATTGCCATGACAGAAGACAGAAAGGACGGCCTGTGGCAGATCATACACGCTTCACCGAAAGGGCGGTGGAATCTGGCCGCGAAACGGGCGCTGCTGATGTTGGTTCTGGCGGGCGCGGGCACTGCGGCCCTGTATGGCGGTAAACTGCTCCTCGCATTTTATCTGTACGGCGTCGGTGACATCGGCAGACTGATACAGTCGATACCGGAATTTCAGTATTTTCCGGTACCCATGACAATCCTTCAGTTTATCGGCTGGTCGGTGCTGCTGCAGATACTGTGCGCCTTTTTATCCGGCATGCTGTTTCTGACCGTGCTCTCCGCTGTCCGGACAGTACAGATCGCGGCGGCCCTCATAGGCATTGGACTGTCTGCGGAATATATCTTATATACACAGATATCCGCGAATAATATTCTGGTATGGCTTAAGACATTGAATATTTTTTCATTGCTGGACTGGCGGGCGGGATGCCTGAAGTATTTGAATTTCAACTGTTTTGGCCATGTCTGCTCTTTGAGAAAGACGGTCTATGTTCTTCTGACAGTGTGTGCTCTCATCACTCTGGCAGCCTGCTGGTGGATATATGAGAAGCATAAAATCCGCAGAAATAAAGAGAGGTTTCACAGTCTTCGCCAGGCCCTGCGCAGAATCCCCCATCTGCCTTTCTGCGGATCGCTGTACGGCATTGAATGGTATAAAGCGCTGGTTATGAACCGGGGAATTTGGGTGTTCCTGCTGTTTGGCGCGGCCCTGTGGATGTTTTTTCCTCTGCTGAGACAGTGGCAGGACGGCAGATCCTATCGGATTTCGCAGCTGTATGAAGAATGGGAAGGGCCTTTAAGCGAAGAGAAATATGCGCGTATGCTATCCTCTTGTGAAGATGTGCAGGAAAATCTGGCAGGAGAGAATGAGGGAGTTGTGATGCCGGATTTTTTAAAACAGCAGGCCGACGCGGATGAGCGGCAGGCCTGGAATACGGTTCTGCTTCGCGCCGGGCAGCTCTTGACTGAAGCGCAGGAAAGAGGAGAAAAGCTGTGTCTGATCAACCCATTTGCTTATGAACGGCTTTACGGAGCAAATCAAAAGTCTTACCGCGAAGCCAAATCGCTGCTGCAGAGCATCGCTTTGATACTGATCCTTCCTCCGCTCTTTACGGCGGACAGCCATATGAAAGCGCTGATAACCGCTGCAGCCAGAGGGCGCGGCTGCCTGCGCCTGCATAAGGCTGTGATCGCTGCAATCATTGCGGCGCTTGTATGGGCGGCAGCCAACGGGCTGGAGCTGTGGCAGGTTATGTACGGTTACGGAGGCCTGCCGCAAACCGGCGCTCCTGCCGCAAGCCTCTCGCTGTTTGCCGGATATCCGAAGGGCTGGACGGTCCGTGCAGCTCTGTGTTTGATCTATGCCGGCCGGCTGGCGGCGCTGGAGATAACGGCGGCCATTATATTGTGCATATCCGCCGCTTCCCGTCAAACGGTCCGCGCCGTGCTGGTATCGGCGCTGCTTTTGCTGCTGCCCGCTGCGCTTTATCTGCTAGGCGCGCAGGAATTCGGCAGGATCAGCCCGGTGGTCTGGGCTGCGGAAATTGGATTATAGATTGATCAGCTGATCATTTTGAAATCCAAGCTGTAAGAGCAGCTCTCTGGTAAACTCCAATACGGTAAAAAGCAGCTCTGAGAGCAGTCGGGCAAAACCCACGGCATCCATACGGTGAAGGCTTTCCAGCATCCTTTCGGTATAGGACAGATAAGCGTCAAAGCTGCCGGGCTTTTGAAAGATGAGGTGCAGCACATGTCCCCATAAAAGAAGCTGATACACTCTTCCGTTTTCCATAAGCTCCTTTACCTGACCGGAGAGCTTATGGAAACCGCTCTCGCCCATCGCCGTAAGCGTATGTTTGGCTGTGCTTTCAGCGGTCAGAGCGGCGATCTGAAGGGCCTGTAAGAATACAATCAGGCTCTTGCGCAGCTGGGGATGTGAGAAATCGGGAGTGGCAGTATGATCGGAAGACACTTTTGTGCCTATCCCGTTTAAGGTTTCCGTAACATGCATGCTGCTTAACAGTTCAAGAGTACGGCGCATTGTGATGGATGAGACCCCGTATTCCAGCGCCAGGGCCTGACAGGAAGGCAGAAATTCGTCCGGTCTATAGATCTGCCTGTCGATTCTGCCCATAATCTCCGCTGCCAGTGTATAGCAGACCTGCGGATGTTCCCGATAGATCTGCCATTGAAACGGGATTTGTTCCGGCAGCGGGACATTTCCATAGGCATCCTGCAGACGAAGGAAAAACTGCTGCATGACCTCTGTGCTAAACGCCTGCATTTCCGTTACGGCCTTTTCTGATTCTCCGCCTTCCGTTAGCTTTAACATGCGTTTGATATGATTGCCTGCCTGTTCATCCGTGCATTCAAAGCTGGCGGACTGATCCAGAAAGGGTATGTGCAGGTACCGGGCGACCTCCCAGAACAGATTTAACGCCAGTGCATTATTGAGCGTCTGCATCGCTTCTGAATACAGGCATATAATCTGCCTGGCGGCATGTCCCTGCACCTTTTTCAGCCGTGACCGGATGCGCCGGATGGAATCTGCGTTCTGCCTGCTAAAATAAAACCGTGCGATGGGATTGAAGATAAGGCCGGAGGTTTGCCAGATATCATCCAGCCCTTTTTTACGGGAAAGATAATTATATACGGACAGCTGCACTGTCTGGCTGTCGTGCTCATAGATGACCACGGAGGCTTTTCGCTCCGTGGTTTCTATATATCCGTTTTCCCGTATCTTTTGAAGAACCGCCCGTGCGGTAAGCGCGCTGACCTGAAACTGCGTGCAGATACAGCCGACCGAAGGGAGCCGGTCGCCGTATCTGTAATATCCGGTCAGAATCCGGGAGACAAAATAATCATATATAATATCCGTCATCCTGTTATTTTGCATATCGGTTCCCCCCTCTCTTGGTATCGCAGCATCCGCGGTAATTCACAGACGAAAGTATGATAAGAGAATAGCAGAATAAATGCGAAAGGTCAATGGAAGCGTTTTTACGTTATTCTCATTTATAAATGGAAGACAATAAACGTCCGGAAATGATAGTGAACTTTGTCTAAAATGACAACAATACCGGTCTCCTGCATGTTATCTTATTGTTAGATCGATGTATTGCTGCAATTGCTGCAGCATGACATTTAGTGTGGGAGGAGGTTATATGGTTAAATTTAAAACAGTGAAACTGACGGACGTAGTAACGAGAATCATCGGCATAAACGGAGAGCAGATGTATCTGGTTGAAGGCAGAGAAAAGGCAGCGCTGATTGATACGGGGAGCGGCGCCGGTGATCTGAAAGCCTGTGTGGAAGCTCTGACGTCACATCCGATTTTGGTTTTGATCACCCACGGTCATGTTGACCACGCGATGGGAGCGCCGCAGTTTGAGGAAGTCTATATGAGCGTGCTAGACCGCGATATATACTGCGACAGCTCCGGACTGGAGGTAAGGAAAAATTATTTGTCCGAGTCGCTGCAGTTTGCCGATGTGGAAGAAAGCGACTACATACCTGTTACTGCACCGGATGGCTTTCATGATCTGATAGACGGAGACCTTTTTGATCTGGGTGGCATTACGGTCGAGGCCATAGCCTGTGCCGGCCATTCCCCCGGTTCCATGATGTTTCTGATTCAGGAAGAGCGTGCGCTGGTTACTGGGGATGCATGTGCGTACTTTACAATGCTCCAGGGAGATTCCTGCCTGGGCCTCTCCTCCTATGAAAGCAGCCTTATAGCGGCGGACGAGCGGACAAAAGGCCGGTATGACCGCGTGTATATGTCACATGGAAGGTTTGATGCGCCGGTCACTCTGATTGATGAGGTGATTGAAGTCTGTGAGCTGGTTAAGAGCGGGAAAGATGATAAAGTCGCATTCTGTTTTCACGGAACAAACGGCCTTGTTGCGAAAGCCTACGGCGATAACGGGGTGTCCGCTTATGCCAGGCTGGACGGTAAGACCGGTAATGTGATTTATAATCCTGATAAGATCTGGGAGTAGAGCTTTGTGTTTAAAAATAATTGAAAGAAGGGAAAGTTAGAGATGAAAAAGATGATCGCGTTTTTACTGACAGCTATACTGCTGATCGGCACACTGGCAGGCTGCAGCACAAAAGCCCCTGCCGCCGGAAAGGAAGAAGGTTCTCCCGAAGAATCCGGATCCGAAAATACGGGTGATGGAACGGAACATGGCTATAAAACCGTAAAGGTTGGCATCAGCGGAGTGGTAGAGACCTTGAATCCGTTAACGATATTTACCACCGGTACCTGGGCCACTCTGCCGGCTTATTATGAGCGCCTGGCGGCGTTGGATGAAGATATGAAGACATTTTCCGGACAGCTGGCCAAAGAATGGACGCGGGTGGACGATCTGACCTATGATGTCGAGATTTATGACTATATCCATGACTGGAACGGCAATCCCATTACCGCGGATGACATCATATTCTGCTACGAAAAAGCGATCGAATTAAGCTTGAGCGGCTATCTGACCAGCATTGATTCGATTGAGAAGATTGACGATTACAATATCAGATTCAACCTAAAAACCAATTATATCATGACAATTGAAAATATACTTAATGCTATTGATATTGTTTCGCAGAAGGAGTATGAAGCAAGCGCGGACCAGATGGCACACGAGTGTGTAGGAACCGGCAGATACAAAGTTGTGGAATTTGCGCCCAGCTCATCCCTGAAGCTAAAGAAAAATGAGAATTACTGGCAGACGGAAGAACTGACCCATTACCGCAGCACCGGTGAAGCGGATGAAATTGAGATCATAACAATTCTGGAAGATGCTCAAATGGCGGTGGCTCTGGAGACCGGCACGATTGATGTTGCCAAGATACCTGTGGCATCCGCAAAACGTTTTGTTGACAACCCGGATTACGATTCCTTCACAGCATCAAGCACTGCCTATTACTATCTGTCATTTAATGTCTCGCCGGACAGCATGTTCTACCAGAACAAGGCGCTCCGCCAAGCGGTCTGCTACGCGATTGATGTGGATGAGATCATAGCCGGAGCCTATGACGGCGCTGCCGGACCGATGAAATCCATCGCGCTGCCGACTCTGCCCGGCTATGTGGATAAATGGCAGGAAGAGGATTATTATAGCGCAGATGTGGAAAAAGCACAGGAACTGCTGGCTGATGCCGGTTATAAGCCCGGTGATCTGACTATCCGGCTGCTGATTCTTCAGAATGATGTTAACAAAGCATGGGCCACGATTATCCAGGCACAGCTGGCCAAGATCGGTATCAATGTTGAGATTGATGCTAAGGACAGCGCACTGTGGTTTTCACAGGGACAGAGCGGCGATTATGACATTGTAGGCTGGAATATTACATTGCCGCATATGGCTCTGAATTTTGCCTATGGCGTAGGCAGCACAAATTTCTATACTCCGGAGACTCAGCCTGCATACACGGAAGTGCTGGAAGACAACGAGCTTCAGAAGCTTCTTGACGCCTGTCTCGATCCGGCGCTCTGCAGCGATGAAACAATGGATGGCGCGCATCAGCGCATTAAGGAGCAGGCATACGTCTATGCGCTAGCCTACCCGCAGCAATACTCCTTTGCCCGAAAGGAACTTCATCTGGAGGAACCCGGTTATGCCACAAACTATATACTGGTTCCCAATACATTTAAGTATGCGGATTAAGAACTGACAGACAATGAGCAGGCGCAGGGACCGTCGTGGTTTCGGCCGTCCCTGTCCTGCTTCTTCAAACAATAAACGGAGCAGGTGATTAAGTGTTAAGATATACGATTAAACGACTTTTGTGGATGATTCCCATTGTGTTGGGTGTCAGTCTGATAGTTTTTACCATTCTGTATTTTATGCCGGGTGATCCGGTTACTATGATTGCCGGAGCCTCTGCCACAGATACGGAGAGAGAGGCTCTGCGGGCATCCCTCGGGCTGGATAAATCATATTTGGGCCAGCTGGGTACTTTTTTGGGAGATACATTCCTGCATTTTGATCTGGGAAATTCATACATAACAAAGCTGGATGTCGCAGCCGAACTGATCTACAGGCTTCCCAGAACGCTGCTGCTTACGGTGATGTGCACCGTTTTATCCCTGGTAATCGGTGTGCCCATCGGTATTACTGCAGCCACGCATCAGAATGGATTTGTAGATCATTTGGTGATGTTCGGTGCGCTTCTGGGTGTTTCAATCCCAAGCTTCTGGCTGTCACTGCTGCTTGTGCTGCTGTTTTCGGTGAAGCTGGACTGGCTGCCGGCCATGGGAATCGGAAGTATACGGCACTATATACTTCCGGCCATTGCCGGATCACTGGGCGGCATCGCGATGCAGGCAAGACAGACGCGTTCCAGTATGCTTGAGATCATCCGGTCTGATTTTATCACCACGGCGAGGGCCAAAGGTGTCAAGGAAAATATGGTTATTTATAAACATGCTCTGCGTAACGCGTTGATTCCGATTGTAACTCTTACCGGCACGCAGTTTGGTGTCATGCTGGGCGGCACAATGATACTGGAAACCATTTTCGGCATTCCGGGTGTCGGAACTTATATCATCACCAACGGGATCGGCGGACGGGATCTTCCGATTATCCGCGGCGGCGCGGTATTTCTGGCGATCGCCTTCAGCTTCTGCATGCTGTTAGTGGATCTGGTCTATGCTGCAGTGGACCCCAGAATAAAGGCGCAGTTTGTCACCAGGAGGGCGAAGAAATGAGCGTTAAAAAGAGTGTTAAAAGAAAAGACGGCTCATTCAGGCGCGTGATGCGCCAGCTGTTGAAAAATAAAGCCGCTACGGCCGGCATCATCATATTTATTGCGGAAATCATTTTGGCGGTTCTGGCGCCGCTGGTAGCCCCTTACGATCCCAATGAGATGGATATCATTCATAAGCTGCAGGGACCGTCAATACAGCATTTGATGGGCACGGATGACCTGGGCCGCGATCTTTTCTCGCGCGTGCTTTACGGAGCGCGTTATTCCCTGGGTATGGGAATCTGCGCCACAGCCCTCGGCTCTCTGGCCGGCATGATCATCGGTTCGGTCTGTGGATATTTTGGAGGAAAGGTCGACTATCTGGTTATGCGTTTCCTGGATATCGTCCAGGCGATTCCCGGCACGCTGCTCGTCATCGTGGTAGCGGCGGTACTGGGCACCGGATTTATTGAAACCGTCGTAGCGCTTTCTATCAGCGGCATCGCCGGCGCGGCCAGACTGCTTAGGGCGTCTATGCTGAATGTGCGCCAGCTGGAATACATAGAGGCTTCCCATTCCATCAATTGCAGCAAGATGAGAATTATACTGCACCATTTGCTGCCCAATTCATTCTCCCCAATGATTGTTTCCATGACCATGGGCATTGCCAGCACGATCGTTGCCGCGGCGGCATTAAGCTTTGTGGGACTTGGTGTTCAGCCTCCCACGCCTGAGTGGGGATCGATCTTAAACACAGGCAGAAACTTCATGCGTGAGCATGCTTACTATATGCTGGCGCCCGGCCTCGCCATCATGGTAACGGTGCTGTCGCTGAATATGTTCGGTGACGGTTTGCGGGATGCGCTCGATCCCAAGCTCAAAAACTGACGGAGGATGATTGTATGGAAAACCCAAAAAGCTTTTTCGAAATAAACGATCTGGTGGTAGAATATTATGCGGATGGTGAAGTTGTTCATGCGGTCAACGGGGTGTCCTTAAGACTGCGGCCCGGTCAGAGCCTCGGCCTTGTCGGTGAGACCGGAGCCGGTAAAACAACGATTGCAAAATCTGTACTGCGTATTCTGCCGGATCGCGGTGCACGGATCTGCAGCGGCGGTATTAAGCTGAACGGTACGGATCTGCTGTCTCTTAGTGAACATGATATGAGAAAGATCCGCGGCAATGATATTGCAATGATCTTTCAGGACCCTATGACGGCGTTGAATCCTGTCCAGCGGGTGGGCGACCAGATCGCCGAGGTGGTGAAGATCCATTCCGAATGCAGCAGTTTAGAGGCTGAGGAGAAGGCGAAGGAAATGCTGGAGATGGTCGGAATTCCGGCGGACAGATACAAAGAGTATCCGCATCAGTTTTCGGGAGGCATGAAACAGCGGGTAGTGATCGCGATCGCGCTGGCCTGCAATCCACATCTGCTGCTGGCGGATGAACCTACGACTGCTCTGGATGTGACCATTCAGGCGCAGGTGCTGGATATGATCGAGGATCTGAAGAGAAAATATAATACAGCGATGATTATGATTACCCATGATCTTGGGATCGTGGCCACCGTATGCGATGAAGTCGCAATCATTTATGCCGGTGAGATCGTGGAATACGGTACGAAGGAGGAAATCTTTGAACATCCGTCGCACCCCTATACGGTCGGTCTGTTTGACGCCATTCCCAATATGAATGAGGATGAAGAATGGCTGCATCCCATCGAAGGCATGCCACCGGATCCGACGAATCTGCCGGCAGGCTGTGCGTTTGGACCGCGCTGCCCGCGCGCCACAGCAGAATGCAGAGAAAAAAAGATCGGCCTTAACAGGACGGAGGACGGCCATGTATGCCGGTGCATTCATATTAATAAGACAGCACAGGGGGGAGAGGTATGACTCCGATTATCGAAATTAAAAATCTGAAAAAATATTTTGCCACCCCGCGTGGGATGCTGCATGCGGTGGACGATGTAACGCTCTCCATTCAGAAAGGGAAGACTCTTGGCGTGGTGGGGGAATCAGGCTGCGGCAAGTCCACTTTGGGAAGGACGATCATTCATCTCTTGGAGAGCACCGGAGGGCAGATCCTGTTTAATGGCGGGGATATCACGAAGCTGAATAACAAAGAACTGCGCAGAGTGCGTGAAAGCATGCAGATCATCTTCCAGGATCCGTATTCCTCCCTGGATCCCAGAAAAACAGTGGAAGAGACAATTCGGGAACCGCTGGTCGTTTCAAAAAAATATAAAAAGCAGCAGATCGATGAGCAGATTGAACAGCTGATGGCGCTGGTCGGCATTGATGCCAGGCTGCGAAACTCATTTCCCCATGAGCTGGACGGGGGGAGAAGACAGAGAGTCGGAATAGCAAGGGCGCTTGCTATCAACCCGCAGTTTATTGTCTGTGACGAACCCGTATCAGCGCTGGATGTCTCGATACAGGCCCAGGTGCTAAATCTGCTGAAGGAACTGCAGATGAAGCGAAATCTGACATATATGTTTGTCACACATGACCTCTCCGTTGTGCGGCATATTTCTGATGATATATGCGTGATGTATCTGGGGCAGGTCGTGGAACTTTCCCCGGCAAAAGAGCTTTTTAAAAACCCGGTACATCCCTATACCAAAGCGCTGCTTTCTGCAATCCCATCCGTGGATATCCATAATAAAATGAAACGTGAGATATTAAAGGGCGAAATCACATCGCCCATAGATCCCAAGCCGGGCTGCCGTTTTGCCGCAAGATGCAGATATGCGACAGAAGCCTGCAGCAACCGCCAGGAGCTAAAGGAAATAAGCCCTGGACATTTCGTATCCTGCTGCTTGGTGAAATAAGCCGGTGTACGGGCTGCAATTGACAGTTAAAGGAGGAGGAAACAATGCTGATTAAGGTGAAAAACGGGCTGCTGCGCGGCGAAGAACGGGAAGGTATAGCGGCGTTTAAAGGTATCCCCTATGCAAAGGCTCCAATTGGTGAGCTGCGCTTTAAAGCACCGCAGCCTGCAAAAAGCTGGTATGGTGTCAGAGATGCAACGGAGTTTGGGCCTGCGTCCGTTCAGCCGCAGATGCCGGCCGGCGGTTTTAAAGCTATTGAGGAACCGATTAGTGAGGACTGTCTCTATCTCAACGTGTGGTGTCCGCAGTACGCCATCAGGGAGGGGCAGAGCCTGCCGGTGATGGTGGTGATTCATGGCGGCGGATTTCAGGCATTTTCAGGAGCTTATGATATTCTCCAGGGATGGGAACTGGCGAAGAAGGACATTGTTGTGGTGACGATCAACTACCGTCTGGGCGCTATGGGATTTTTGGCACATCCTGAACTTAGTGCGGAGGATCCTCATCACGTATCCGGCAATTATGCAATACTGGATCAGATCGCCGCGCTGCGATGGGTAAGGGACAATATTGCCGCTTTTGGAGGTGATCCGGAAAAGGTGACGGTTTCAGGAGAATCCGCCGGAGCCTTCTCTGTAAGCGTTCTGTGCATGTCACCGCTGGCCCGGGGGCTTTTTTGCAGAGCGACCGCTCAGAGCGGAGGATTTTTTGATAAACGGACTGTCATGTATCAGACTGTGACCTTAAAAGAGGCCGAAAAATTTGGAAAAGAACTCTTTCAGGGGAAGAGCCTTGCAGAACTGCGGCAGATGCCGGCACAGGAACTGCTGGCATTGACTGCTTCTTCTGCCATGCAGCGGATGATACCTGTCCGGGACGGTTACATATTCCCGGAGGATCCTTATGAGGTGTATAAAGGGAAGAACTTCAGCGATGTTCCCCTCCTGATTGGCAGTAACTGTGACGATGGGGTACAGTTTACTTCATGTTCCGGCAAAGCCGCTGAGCTTACGGCGGCCGCAGCGGGCTTGACAGGTCCGGACAGGATTCAGGAATTTTGCCGTATATATCCTGTCGGGAACAGTGAGGAGACGGTGCGCTCCCAGATACAGTTTACAAGCGATTCCGGATTTGGCCACAACATGTATGTATGGGCTCATCTCCAGGAAAAGTACGGAAAATCTCAAGTGTATCTGTACTATTACTGCCATGTGCCTCCGGAAACCGATCTGGGCGCGTATCATTCCAGCGAACTGCCTTATTTGTTCCGAAATCTGAAATACAGGCAGAAGGCGTGGACAGAAAAAGACTATGAACTGCAGGATATATATTCAGAATATCTGCTGAACTTTGTGAAGTACGGTGATCCCAATGGAAAGCACGTTCCGGAATGGAAACCGTTCAGCACGGATACGGAACAGATCATGGTGCTGGATGATGCGCCCCATATGGCGAAAAACCCGACGCTTGCCGCAATGCGTTTCTGGGATGCGGTTTTTGAGTAGAAAAGGGACCTGTGAAATTTCACAGGTCCCTTTATAAACATTTATGAATTCACCCGGATCAGATGTCCGTCGTTTGTATCCCTTGCGAATCTGCGAATAAAGTCCCAGGTTAATTCAGTGAGCGCCGCACAGGGCCAGTGAGCGGATTTACCCATACAGATAAAACGGGCTAATATTTCTCCGTCCGGATTCACACAATCACCGATATAATGACTGCGGCCCTCATAGTTAACTACATGAGTCCGTTCAAAGGGAAATCCCAGCTTTTCTGTGACGATATCAGGTGAATAGCGGGCAGCCTCTGCTACATCTTGTTCTGAGATCGGCGGACACCCTGCGATGCGTCGCCAATTGTTGACGGAGGCGAGCTTGTTTTTTGCTGTCAGATCGAGATATGGATCAGGATGACAGTCCTTTACCATAGAGGCGGGCTGCTGTTTAAACGGAGATTGGTCCCGGAGGATAGGCAGGAGATTGATAAATTCATGTTCTCCCATGCATTCGCATACCGGAATTTTTATCTCTGCGGCTCTAACAATCATTTCCTCCGTTATGTTCTCGCCCGGCCATTCGCTGCCATGATGCCAGTAAGAAGCGATCGATCCGTTGGAAAAAAGCATTCCACCAACGCCGACAGCAGCAAAACGTTCCGGCCAGCGAAGTGCATGACGGCTGGTCATAAGCCCTCCAAGAGAATAACCGACCATATAGATCCTGCTTCGGTCCACAGGATAATGTTCATCGGCATAATTGAGAAGATATTCAATACTGGCGGCAGACTCGTTTTCCGGAATGATGGCGATCAACTCTTCTCTGGCGGCAATATGGGTATATCCATAAGTTTCGGCAAGATAGATCGGGTTATTTGCACCGTGTAAGATAAATAAAAGCGGATATCGTCTATTGTCTCTGTATCCTTCAACATAACGCCGCGGTAGGTAGGAAGCCCATTTGTAAGCATCCTGCTGTGTATCATGTAGCTCTTTCTTCAGTCCCCTTTTCCACCAGTATTGAAATGTGGCGTCGCTTCCTTCATCTGGATTTTCTGCCATGCATTCCTGATACCTGCAAATAGTGCGAAAGGTATTACTTTTTTCATAGGCTTCTGCATCAAATTCAGAATTTGCCATCATTTTGATAATTTTCAAGGCATATGCTGCACTGTTATCCATAAAACCGCTCCTTCATAATTTAATTTGCTGTATCCGGTTAGGTTTATTGTAGCAGATGTGTCTGCGGCCCGGTTATCAAATCTGATAAAATTCCCTGTCATTTACGGACAGTAAAAAGCAGCTCTGGATATGGTGACAGGTTCTGAAAGCGGTTATGATGATTTGATTTTTATGGATATGCAGATGCCGGTTATGGACGGATGTACGGCAGCAAGAAAAATACGGGCATCTGGAAAAACCTCTGGATATGGAGCAGCTGCAGCAGGTACTGGAAAAATGGCTGGGGACGGAACCGGCAGGGTCCGGGGATCAATGTCCCCTTTTCCTGTATTCCGAGACCGACATATGATAATACGCCTTAAATGCCTGAAAAAAGCTGCCAGGCGAGGAATAGCCGGTCAGATCGGCGATTTCTTCCGCAGTGTAAATGCCTTTGTCCAGACAGGAGACGGCCGCGGCCATGCGCGCACCCGTACGCAGCTCCAGAAAGGTTTTTCCATAATTGGCTTTCAGGAAACGCTGCATCTGCCTGGGGCTTAGTCCGGCGATTTTGCTAATCTGTTCCAGCGTAATATCCCTGTAGTGATACAGAAAAGCGCTTTCTATATCCAGTTCACTTGGAGGATGCATAAGGGGTCTGATGATATGGGCACTGTCTATGTTACGGGCGGCCAGAACCACATATTCACATAGAAGCGCATGCATGGAAGTCTCATGACCGCACCGGTCCCCGGAGAGTTCATCGCGGATCATCTCTATGATTTTAGAAAGATTCTGCTTATCGGTGCCGATCCAGAAAGGGTTCTGCAGGTAGATGGAGGTGATCTCGTACCGGGCGGCATCCGGCTGCGGTTCCAGACTGAAATAGAGACAGTCCTCCAGCATCGGGTCCTGTTCATCGGGAATCTGGCCGTGTTCCACGTTCGGCCCGGTCAGAAACAGACTGCCTGGTTCCAGCGGATAGGTCCGGCCGTCTGCGGTTAATATTCCTTTACCCTTTGAAATATAGTGGATCTCGTAGCTGCGGTGGCTGTGCCTGTGCAGCGGTATATGTTCCGTGATATATCCGTGTGTGCACATCGTGATGTGATATACACTGGATTCTATGCTAAGACGGTAGTCCAGCTTGTTTTCTTTATCCATAATGATTGTCACCTCGCTGACAAGCCCCTCCGGGGGATGCGCATGATTTTCCAAGGAAATTGTCCGCTTCGCGGATGGAAATCAGCGCGGTATAATATCTGTCGATATTATACCATACAACAACAATAAAATGCGACATCCGGTCATAAAATACGTCGTCTGTCCGGATCGCATTTTTTTGTTTTTTTTATTATGATAGGTACAGATAGAAGCAGACAGCTGTTTATCTGCCAGAAAGCGGAAAATCAGTACCGGTGCTTTGCATAGAGGAATCACCGAAAGTGTGCGCAGCTTATCAGCCCGTGGCTGGTGACAAAATATGAGGAGGAATAAAATGAGCAAGAATCGTCTGGATATGATTTATCCGTCCACATGGTGGCATGATTTATGGAGAGAGGGCCTGGTGACGGGCAACGGATATACCGGGGCAAATCTCTACGGCGGGGCCGGTAAAGAAATCCTGCAGCTGGGAAGGCATGATTTCTGGTACGACGGGAGTGAGGAAACTCTGCCGGATGTGAAGGAAGCGTTTGTGCGCCTCCGCGAGAAGATGGACCGGAAAGAGTACAGGGAAGCCAGCTGGGAGGTTGTCAATGCGCTCAATGAGAGAAACTACGGTTCCAGGCTGGAATCCCATATGCCGGCTGCCAGGATCGTGGTGGAGCAGAAAGCTGTGGAAGGCTTTGCCGCCTATCACCGCAGCCTGGATATGGAAAAGGCTCTTGCATCGGCACAATGGACCGACGGGGGCATACGCATGTCGCGGGAGGTATTTGTTTCCCGCATAATGGATATGGCAGTATACCGAATCAAAGCGGAGAATGCGAAAGGCTCGGAGGATAAGCTGGAAGTTCTGATCTCACTGGAGCCCTATCAGAATGAGGGAGAGACGCCTACCGAAGCCGTCAAAAAGATCTGGGAGAGCGCTGGGAAAGAGGCCGTTTTTGAAGATCCGCATACAGTCTTCCTGTATTTGAACGAGGAAACAAAAGACAGCCATCAGAAGGACATGGAGTTCGGCGCTGTGGCCAAAATCGTCTTTTTAAACGGACAGGCAGAAATGCTGGGGGAAAGGCTCAAACTGTCGGGGGCGGATGAAATTGTAATAGAAGTGATGCTGTATGTGAATGAAGCCAGGGACCTGGCATGGAAGAGGCTGCATGATGAGCTGGCGGCGCAGACGCAGCCTTTTGACGTGCTTCTGAATGAGAGCGCGCAGGAGCATATGCGGCTGTATCACAGCGCGGAGCTGGAACTATCCGGCGCGGACCTGGGACGGAGCAATGAAGAGCTTTTAATGGAGGCTTATCAGGGAAAACAGTCCAAAGAGATGATTGAAAAACTGTGGAATTTTGGGCGGTACCTGTTCATCTGCGGCACCGGTCCGGATGCCAACCCGTTCCCGTTATACGGCCTGTGGTCCGGAAGATACCGCCCGCAGTGGTGCCATAATATGGCCAACGAAAACCTGCAGATGGTATACTGGCACAGCCTCTGCGGCAATCTGGCGGAATATCAGAAGGCCATTTTCCGATACATGAACGACAGGATGGAAGCATTCCGCTTTAATGCCCGGCAGATCTTCGGCATTGACGGAATCTATATGACGGCCGGAACGACGCCCGGCGTGGCATCGCCCACCCAGGTGGTGCCGGTCATCATGAACTGGGTGGGGGCGGCAGGCTGGATCGCCGCGCATTACTATGATTATTTTACATATACGAAGAACTGGGACTATCTGGAAAGCGAGCTGCTGCCTTACATGATGGGTGTGGCGGATTTCTATGAGCAGTTCATCTGTTTTACCGAAACTTCAGACGGAACGGAGAGGATACGCATCTACCCAAGTGTATCTCCGGAAAACACGCCGCAGAATTTTATGCCTCCGGAAGGCGTACAGATGGCGCACCCGATGCCGACCACGGTTAATTCCACAATTGACCTGTCCATAGTCAAAGAATTCTTCTCCAATATGAAGAAGATTGCGGACGAGATGGAACGCTGCGGACGACGCAGCCCGTTCGATGAAGTGCGCATTCAGAGATGGAACCGCATACTGGACGCCATTCCGGAATTTAAGGTGAACGAAAAGGGCGCTGTAAAGGAATGGCAGGAGGATGAGTTTGAGGACCGCTATGACCACAGGCATCTGTCCCATATCTATCCGGTATTTCCGGGGAAGGAGATCTATCCCAAGAGAAATCCCGAACAGACAGAAGCATATGAAAAGGCTGTAAAGCTTAGGGAGATTGACGCCCAGACAGGCTGGTCCATGTCCCACATGGCGGGTATTTACGCCAGATTCCGCGACGGAAAGGCGGCCATGAACTGTCTGGATAATATGGCGAAAAGCTGCCTCACCAATAATTTCTTCACGCTGCACAATGACTGGAGGGGGATGAATATCTCGCTGACCATGGATCCGGCTCCCGTGCAGATGGACGCAAATTTGGGGTATGTAAACGCGGTTCAGGAGATGCTTATGTATGCGGCCCCCGGTTATCTTGCGCTGCTGCCGGCGCTGGAAGAGAGGCTGTATGCGGGCAGAGTTAAAAACTTCCGTTATGAGGACGGTTATGTGGATATGAGATGGGATGTGGATAAGGGAGAGTTTGAAGCGGTGCTGCGCCCGATCCGCCCCCACAAAGTGCAAATCGCGCTGCCGGATTTTGTGTCTGCTGTAAGCTGCCGGGGCATGGATGAAACATGCGTGGTATTAAAGGATGCACAGGTGCTGGAAGCTGCGCTGGATCGCGCGGAACTTAAGATTGCAGCAGGCAGGGAAAGAGCGGATTAAGAATATGGAATGGAAGAGAGAGAACCACTGGGAAAATCAGCATGTGCTGCACATCAACAGGATGCCGCCCCACGCGCATCTGATCACATGTGACAGCGAAGAAACAGCGAAAAAGAGGGACTATGCCTCGGACTCCTATTACAGATCTTTAAACGGAACATGGGATTTCTGCTATTTTGAATCGGTCTGGGATATTCCGGATCAAATATGGCTGGATGCCCGAAGAGTCTGCCGGGACCGGACCTCGGTGCCGGGATGCTGGCAGACATCGGGTTATGACAAACCGCTGTACGTAAACAGAGATATGCCGATCCCGCTGAATCCGCCGTATGTGCCGGACGACAATCCGGCCGGGGTATATTACAGGGAATTTCAGATACCGGATGAATGGCGGGAGCGCCAGACCAGCATTACCTTTGACGGTGTGGATGCCGCTTTTTATCTGTGGATAAACGGAAAGTTCGTCGGGTACAGCCAGGGCAGCCATATGCCTTCGGAATTTGACATAAGCGGTTATGTCCGTCCCGGAAACAACTCCGTGACGGTGTGCAATCTGAAATGGTGCGACGGCTCTTATCTGGAGTGTCAGGATAAATGGAGGCTTAGCGGCATATTCAGGGATGTGTATCTGATGTCCAGACCCAGGAAATATATCGAGGATGTGCATGTGCGGTATGAATGGGGAGACGGCCTTAAAGAGGCGCTTCTTCATGTGGAAGGGACTCTTAGGGACTGCGGAAGCGGCGGGGACAGCTCTGTGATCAGGGTGAAGCTGATGCGGCAGGACAAAGAGATATTCAGAGAAGAGACCGTAACGGCGGGGCAGAGGTTTGTATTTGAAAAGACGGTATCCTCTCCGGCGCTGTGGTCGCACGAAACGCCCGAACTGTACGATCTGTTTATCAGCGTAAATGAAACGGAACAGATCCTGTGCATCCCGGTCGGATTCCGCAGGATCGAAATCCTGGACCGGCAGCTGCTTTTAAACGGCCGGCCGATTAAGATTTACGGAGTGAACCGGCATGATTTCAATCCGGACACAGGTTACTATGTCACGAAGGAAGATATGGTACGGGATATCGTGACCATGAAACGGCATAACATCAATGCGGTCCGCACATCGCACTATCCCAATGCGCCGGAATTCCTCTGCCTGTGCAGCGAATACGGGCTGCTGGTGATGGATGAGGCGGATCTGGAAACCCACAGCTTCCAGGTCGTGGGGGAATACGGCCGGCTTAGCGGCGACCCTGACTGGGAAGAAGCGTATCTGGACAGGGCGGCGCGCATGGTGCAGAGGGATAAGAACTTCCCCTGTGTGATTTTCTGGTCGCTGGGCAACGAAAGCGGCTTTGGATGCAATCATCAGGCGATGAGCAGGTATATTAAAGAGGTGGATCCGTCAAGGCCCGTCCACTATCTCCATGCGCTGGAGGATTCTTGCGTGGATGTGATCAGCAGAATGTATTCGGATTTTGATTTTGTGGAGGAACAGGCGCACATGGAGGAGCCGAGGCCGTTTCTGCTGAATGAATACGGCCATAGCATGGGCAACAGCATGGGAAGCCTGAACCGCTATATAGAGCTGTTCGATACCCATAAAAGGCTGATCGGCGGCTTTATATGGGAATTTTGTGAGCAGGGAATCCGCATGCGGGGCGGAGATGGGAAGGAATGGTTCTGCTACGGCGGCGATTTCGGAGACGAACCCAATAACGGGCAGTTCTGCATCGACGGCATGGTAGATCCTGACCGCAATCCGCGCCCCGGCCTGCTGGAATTTAAAAAGCTGGTGCAGCCGGTGAAGGTCCGTGCGGGAAACCTCAAAAATCAGGAAGTGGTCATACAAAACACATACCGTTTCCTATGTTTGGACCATCTGTATGCTGTGTGGGAGCTCTTTGAAGACGGGAGGCTGGCGGAGAGCGGTAAGCTGCCCCTTCCCGAACTCGCACCCATGGAGGAGAAAACGGTCAGGATCCCTTATCACTGTCTGGGAAAGGCCGGCTGTGAGTACATTGTGGAATGCAGTTTCCGGTTAAAAGAAGCCGCCCCCTGGTCCGAAGCCGGATTTGAAATCGCCTATGAGCAGATCCCGCTGCCAAAGAAGGGCGCAAACGAGCCACCTGCAAAACAGCAGAAAGGGCTCATTTCACCGCCCAGGCTCCGCTATGAAGGCAAAAATGTCATAATTGAGGGCGAAGACTATGTAACGGTATTTACAGCCCGGACGGGCAGATGTACTTCTTACAGATGGAAAGGCAGGGAGCTGATCGCACAGGGGCCCCATTTTCAGGCATGGAGGGCACCTACCGATAACGACCTGTCGCTTATCAACAGGGACGGAATCGAACGCGAATGGGTGGACTTCGGACTGGATGCCCTATGTGAACAGGTGATGTCGGCGGACTTTGAGGAAACACAGGACGGTATAGAGATCCGGGTGAACGCTGTCCATGGAAAGCACAGCCTGTATCCCTGCTATCAGACCCTGCTTCTCTATCGGATCGACGGCGGAGGAGCGATGGATATCACACTCAAGGTGACGCCGCTGAAAGAAAATATGCATCCGCCCCGCCTGGGCCTGACGCTGACGCTTGCAGCCGGGCTGGATGTGATGAAATGGTATGGAAGAGGTCCGCACCAGACTTACAGCGACATCATGGAAAGCGGCAGGGTCAGGATCTATGAATCGACGGTGGATGCGGAATTTGTTCCCTATGTAAGGCCCCAGGAAAACGGCAATAAAACGGAAGTGCGCTGGATGAGCCTGACGGATCGCGGCGGAACAGGATTCTTAGCAAAGGCCCATCCGCTCATGGAAGCGGGCGCGATGCATTATTCCCTTAAAAATCTGACCTCTGCCGGACATACCTGGAAGCTGCAGCACATGGATGAAACCGTATGGAATCTGGACTATAAGCAGTGCGGCATCGGAAACGGCGCCTGCGGGCCCAGAACTCTGCCGGAATATCTGGTGCCCTGTGAGACGGTTGAATTTAACGTGACGCTTCTGCCTGTGGACGGAAATGAGCATATCAGATGAATAAAAAATCCCCTGACAGGGCTGATATACAAAATGAGGATATCAGCCCCATCAGGGGATCTTTTTCGCTGAAACTATCACGTTCTGCTCCCGTCAAAATAAACGGGATTTGATATTGCACGCACCCGTTCCCAGCCCAATATCCTCCGAACAACGATCAGATATGCAAACCGCCATTCACCCACCGGCACACAAAGCTCCGCGGTCCCATTCTTCCATGCGCCTGTTTCCGCTTTAATGCCCCGGTCGGTCACGAGACGCAGGCGCATGCCCTTGTGTCCGCACTCGGCGCGGCAGCGCAGCATGGAGATATCCTCATGGGACACGGTCTGCCCGAAGATCACACCCTGTTTTGGCAGAGAGAGCTTTACGCCCCGGACAGAAGAGGTCACGTAGCTGTGTCCGTGCCGCAGCGCGTCGAGGATATCGGCGGCGGATGGGGATTGTGCATATACACAGGTGACCGGTCTCGCAAACCTCACCGGGCTTAAGTCCCGGTGATAATCGCTGCCGCCCACTGCGGGAATCCGCCGTCCGTCGGAAAGCAGGCCATGCCACCAGCGGATCGCGTCGGTATTTGCCTTCCTCATCGGCCCGTTCCATATCTCCGCCATCTCAAACTGGGTTAGATCCTTCCACAGATAGGGACAGAGAGGACATTTCGGATGATTTACCGATATAACGGCGCCGTTATCCCTCACCTGCTTAAGAAGCTGCTGCATCTCCTGTTCGCTGTTTGCCACAAAGGAGTTGTCAAACGGCGCGGGCACTCCGAAAAAGTTCATATGTCCTTTGTAATGTGTCCATTCCACCGCCGGTATGAAGGTCAGTCCCGAGATTTTTGGAAGGCTGAAATTCTCGCTGTAGTTATTGTGGTCTGAGACCGCGATGAAATCCAGGCCGGTTTTCTGTGCCTTTTTTGCCAGGGTATAGACATCTTTGCGCCCATCCGACGCGGTGGAGTGCATATGCAGATCACCGGTCAGCCAGCGGGCCTGCCGGGGGGCGAAGCGGATTTCATACCGCACCTTTAGCGGGGGAGTCAGTATCCTGTAAGCGCCGATCAGGATGTGCCAGGTGCCGGGAGAAAGCTTTGTCATCCGGTAGCCGGGCGTGGCCTCATAGCATCCGATGCTCACAGAACTTCTCGCGCTTCCCGACCATCCGAGAAACTGCCCTTTTTCGTCCATAAGGCCCAGGTCCACCACGTTGTCACATCTTTTTTTATCACGCAGATAACTGTAAGAGACGGTCAGAAGCTCCATGCCGGGAGGCACTTCAAAGGGGATGGCATAATATTGCCCTTCCCGTTCTTTTTCGATGACATGTTCAATGATCTGTGTTACAGGACTGTTCTTTTCCATAACTTCACCGCCAATCAAATTTTGTTACAAAACAAAAGCGCATATCTTCTTCAAACCACTGCTTAAAGTTGGTTCCCCACCGGTTGTTGAACAGGTTGAACCAGAAACCCTCGCCGCAGTCCGGGAATGAATCGTCCGCCTGATACAGGCTGCGGCCCCCGACGGATACCAGCGGGGCGTCCATAGGATATATGGCTGCCGCGCCGTCTTTCGATGTTCCCCGCAGAGCTTCGCAGCAGTGCATCCGCCGCGCACCGCCGGATACGACCTGATCCGGACAGATCTGCCGCCCCAGCTTTTGAAGCGTCCAATGCCGGCAGCCCGGCAGAGGGTTCATATAAAGCCACAGCGCCTCAGGGCTTCTTATGGCGTCCTTATCCTGCCAGTACAGCGTGGTGACGATTTGGTCCGGTTCAAATACATGCCGGATAAAGATGCGGCGCGGACAACCGTACAGTCTGACCGCTTCCTCATTGCCAAGCATACATACCGTCAGGCTGTTTTCTCCGCATTCGGCGGTTACCGGCTCCGCGTAAAAGCAGGCGTCCCGGATGCCGGACTCATACTCCAGCCCTGGTTTGCCAAAATCAAATTCCGCCCAGTGCCGGTTCTGTTCCATATCCCTGCCATAGGTTTCCAGACAGGTTTGTACCGTTTTGGCGCTGAAGGTCTCGTATGCGAACATTCCGAGGCAGAGCGTGCGGCGGATTCCCCGTTCACGGTGTTCCAGACAGGTGATCTGTCCGTATTTACCGATATGCACGCGCCAGCCGCCGATGTCCGCCGTGAATCCTTCTGTGATCCTGACGGAAGAGCTCTGGCGATGCGGGAAATGCGGAGGCTTCCAGGACAGGGCGAGGCGCGCTTTGGCGGCCAGTTCCGGAGGGAGGGCGCAGATGGCGTCTTCGATATACTTGCGCTGTTCGTCATGGGACTGTTCGAACAGGCGGTAGGAGGACTGGCAGTTATCGCTGCCGCGATAACGGATTAATTCCGGCATCAGCTGATCCGCCAGCGCCTGTTCACGGGGGCCTGCGGCCAGCAGGCGGTAGGAGGTGATATCCCGGGCTCTCGCGCCTGCGAAGGCTTCTTTATTCCAGTGAGTGAAATCCAGCAGATATTTCTTGGTGTCCATTCCCCAGGTGTGTTCCGCAGTTAAGAGCAGCGGCAGCATAAAGTTCCCGTACCAGGATTCGCCTCCGGTTATCCGACCGCCCTCAAGCCATCGGGATTTCAAGGCCAGAAGCCTGCGCAGGGCGGAAACCTTAAGCGGGTCGCTTCCCACGCCGTGTATCCAGGTATCTCCGATTTCCTGATCCAAAACCGGCAGAGTCTCCCTTACGGAGCGGATTGCCCGGGCGAAATCATCAAGGGTGCCGGCTTCAATGCGGGCGTTAGGATATTTCGCGGCAAGGCGTTTATATTCCTGCTCCAGCAAATCTTCATCCGGCGGCCCCATATTATCCTGCGAATGAAAAAATTCCAGCGCCGTACCATTGTCCAGTACGGCCGCCTCCCCATAATCGGCGGCGTAGCTGACCGCGATCTCATGTTCCTGAAAGCGCCAGCGAAACAGCGGGGGCACATTGGGAACCCGGGAACTGGCATTGACGCCTATATGCAGATATTCTATGCCGTGCTTTGCAAGCAGCGGCACCATGGCGGCGGTATGACCGGGCACATCGGTCATCTTGGCGGCTAGGGTGTGAACGTCAAAACGCCGGTCCAGATCCTGCCCGATTAAGAGGCCGTATTCCATTAAATCAGCATCCATCAGCTCGGTATGGGTGGTGCAGGGCAGGCCGTGCCAGCGGACATAGCCTAGGCGCGCCGCCTCTTCAAAAAGTGTCCGTTCCTTTGGGGCTGCAGTGCGAAGATAATGCATGGGCAGAAAAGAGCCGACTGTCCAGACGAAGCGTTTCTTACTGGGCATATTCACGCGGAGGGCCAGCTGCACCGCCGATGGGATAAAGCTTTTGCAGTAACGATCCAGCACTTCCTCTGCCAGAGCCGTGAATCCGATATCCAGATGTGTTTTAAATACAACAATGACCTGTTTTACCAATTTATTTTCCATCATCGTCCGTCACTTTACAAGAGAAGAAAAATCGCGCCAGGAGATCAGCGTAAAACCCAGTTTTTGAGCCAGCTGTGTCAGATCTCCGCTTTTTAGGTATTCGTATTCCCAGACCCTTTTCTGCCACTCCGCGTTTCGTTTGAGCATTTCTTCATCCGGCAGCGCCGGGTGCAGAAAGACTTCCGTGACCCCGCCGCCGCATCCGGATAGCTGTGTTTCGTAGTAGGCTTTCAGGCTGCTGTAATGATCAATCCGGGCCACCGGATGGGGTTCGGAGTAAAAATCGTCCGGCAGGGATACTCCGTACAGACCGGCGCAGCCGCAGACCGCCCTGTGGGCGATTCGCAGGGCAGCGCCGGGACGTTTTTCAAACTGCCGTTCCATAAAGCGGCCGTTTCGTCCGAAACGGAAGGGCAGACGGTATTTGCGGCAGAGGCGAAATGCATTCAGAAAGAACAGGCGCCCGTTTATGCCGTACAAAGTGCCGCCGTGGCTGTCCGCGTGATCCGGCGTGCAGCCGCAGGAAACCAGAAAGCGGTACTGTGCGTCAAGTTCCGCGCTGACATCACGGCTGTCCGCCCTCTTTACGGCCTGCGTGCCATAAGCCAGCAGGCCGTCCTCAAGCAGGCTGCGGGATTTGTCCGCACCTGCTTGAGGGGGCCATCTGTCCGAACCTCCCCATTCCGAATGCAGCGTCCAGTGTACGCCCACAGACCATCCGTGCTGCGCCGCCATCCGGCAGGCCTCCCCTGCCTTTGATGCGGGTGCCAGTATGCCGGCCGAGGTGATGTGCTCCGAAGAAAACAGCTCGGCAATCGCATCGTTTGTGCTGCTGTTTAAGCCGAAATCGTCCGCGCTGACGATCAGATACCGGCCGTTCATAGAGCGCCGTCCGCCCTGCCGGGTTTTGTTCCGTCACCGTCCAGCTCCGGAAATTTTAAGAAACGGGAGCATAACACGCTTAGTATCATTGCACAGAAAGGGAAGATGACCAGCAGGAACCTGGCGGCCTGTGCCGGATGCGGTCCGGGCACATCCCCGCTTTCAAACCCGTAGAGAGAACCTACTAAGAGGAATGCGAGGCTGGTGAACAGGCCGCTTAAACGGTTCATGAATCCCATCGCGCTGGCATAGGTGCCTTCACGTTTCAGTCCGTGTATGCGGCAGTCCTCATCCATGATGCGGGCTCCTACCAGATCCATGGTGGTGATCACGCCTGCAAAGCCGATGCCCACCGCCACACAGCCGCAGATCGCGCTGACTAAACCGGAGGCGAAATACAGCGGAATAAAGGACAGGCCCATGAAGATCAAGGCGGTCCGCCATACCGGCATCAGCGTAAATTTTTTAACCAGATGCGCCCATATGGCCACGCAGCCCATGGCCAGCAGAAGCACCACGCCCAGAAGCACCGTGTTGGCGATGCCGCTAAGCCCCAGCGTGTACTGTACATAGAAGGGAACCGCCGCCATGACAAGGGCCATCGCCGCGCTGTAAAACGCGTTGGTGAGGCCGTAGATCCAGAATTTGGGGTTGGTGAGCATATCCTTCAGGGTATTAAGGAGACGCGGTTTTTCCACGCTGGCATCGGCCGCAGGCTCATGGCATCCCAGCGCCATAAACAGGATGACAGCGCCGGCCAGGAGCCCGTAGATGAGAGCGGTCATTCCATAGCCCAGCTTGTCGGTGACAACAGGGGTGAGGGCGATGCTGATCACCATCGCAACCAGCTGAAAGGCCTGCCTGAGAGCGTTGGTTTTAGCCCGTTCTGTGTCGGACTTGAACATCTCGGGAAAGAGCGCGGCATAATTGGCGTTAATCAGGGAATCCAGCGTTCCTGTCAGTATGTACATGAGCAGCATGTATGCAAAGACGCTGCCGGGCCCGATAAAGGAGGGAACATTGAAAAATCCGATGAACGAAAGCACCAGCAGCGGAGTTCCAATCACCAGCCACAGACGCCGGCGCCCCCAGCGTGTGCGTGTGCGGTCGGAAAGAAAGCCGTATACCGGATTATCGATAGCATCGACAAAGGTGTAGATGAAGAGTACCAGTGCGAGCTGTGAGGTGGTGACACCCCGGCCCATCACATAGAAAGCGGCGGCATAGGTTTTAAACATATTGATGGGGATGGATGTGCCGAACATGCCGACCGCATAGCGCAGAGAACTGGTTTTCCTGTCAGACATAATAGACCTCCTGTGTTTTGTATTGATTTCATATTAACATATTAAATATATATAGTAAATAATGTTTTAAATTTTACAGCGTGAATAATCGGCCGCATGATTTCGAAAACAGTGGATACAGCTGTGTATACATGCCATTCTGCACGCGGCTTAACCGACAGCTGCAAATAATAAAAAACATGTTTTATTAAAACGGCCGTAAAATGATGTTGAAAAAAACATGTTTTATGATAACATATAATATATAAAGGATTCACCGATTTAAAAAACGGACCGGGCCGGGGCAGCCGGACGGATATTGTGGCGGAAATGAGGGGTATGGCATGTCTAAAACCGATTTTTTATACCGGAAAGTATACGATGGAATTTTAATGGCGATTCAGCAGCAGCATCTCCTGCCGGGGCAGAAGCTGCCTTGTGCCGCATCGCTGATGGAGGAATACGGTGTGAGCCGCATAACGGTGGATAAAGCGCTGGCTTTGCTGGTGCAGGAGGGATATCTTAAGCGGGTTCCCGGACAGGGCAGCTTTGTGGAAGACAAGACATCCGCTCCGGTTCCGTCTAAGCCCAATGGACTGAAGGTAATCGGAGTAGTCCTGGAACATGTATCGACGCCCTTTGGACTGGAAATGATGTACCGTCTGGAGCTTAGCGCCGCTGAAAACGGATACAGAACCCTGGTGAGGTTCTCCCTGGGAGACCGGAAGAAGGAGACGGAGGAGATCGAATTTCTGATGAGTCTGGGAATCGAAGGGCTCATTATCATGCCATGCCACGGAAAACATTATAATCCGTCCCTGCTGAAATTATATCTGGAAGGTTTTCCTGTTGTCATGGTGGATAAAAATATGCAGGGGATCAAGCTCCCTTCTGTGCGCACGGATAATGCGGCGGCAGTCCGGCTCCTGGTGGAGACATTGGCAAAACAGGGCAGCCGGTGTATCGCACTGCTGACATCGGATGATGCCAATGCGGTTTCAGTCAGGGAACGCCGCAGGGGATTTATTGACGGCATTGATGCCGCCGGTGTTACGGAGGCCGGCATATTTCCGCTTCCTTTAAAGAATACGCGGGAAGAGCTGCTTTCCAGCGACCCGCCGGCCGAAGTGGTGGAATACATCCGCCGATCCCTGGAAATCTGCGGGAGCGAAGCGGACGCGGTGATATGCGCGGAGTACAGCATCCTCCCTCCGCTTCTTCGCGTATTGGAGGAAAATTGCATCATGCCGGATCGGGATCTGCGCATCGCGGTGGTCGATGAGGACTATCTTGCGCCGGAGGGGTACCGTTTCCTTCATGTGAAGCAGGATGAGGCGGCCATCGCCGGGAAGGCGGTCGAGCTGCTTATGATGCGGATCCAGAAAAAAACGGTGAACAAAGAAGACTTTCTGATCCCGGCGGTGCTTAAACTGCAGAAGAGCAGGAGATGAAGCAGAAAAATTTCTCCTTGTTGCGGTACGGTTGTGAAAAGTATATAATTAAAAGAAGATGCTATCGACCCGGTAACAGCGTATAAAAAATTGGGCGGAGGTACAGAATGAAAGATCGTATTTTACTGCAGACCAACCTTTGGGTCTGCCTGGTTATTATCGTGGGCTTTCTGATGACTGCGCTGCTGGGTTATCAGGCCAACTACAGTGCCTCTATAGAGAATATTGAGCAGGTATCCTCACTTACCTCAGAGGGAATATACTATAAGATAAATTCTATATTTTCTAAGCCTGTGAATGTATCCTTGACCATGGCAAACGACAGTCTGTTAAGGGATTTTCTCGCTAAGGAGGGCAGCCATCTGGATGATCCGGAGTATGTTGCCACGCTCCAGGAATACCTGAAGGGGTATCAGACGAAATACGGGTATGATTCGGTATTTCTGGTTTCGTCGGCTACGGCCAGATATTATAATTTCAATGGGCTGGACCGCGTGCTGATTAAGGGTGATCCGGAGAATGTATGGTACTATGATGGACTGCTCTGTTCCGATGAAGAGTACAGCATGAATGTGGATAACGATGAAGTGGCGGGAGCGGAAAATGCGATCACCGTTTTTGTGAACTGTAAAATCCATGGGGGAAATGACACGCTGTTAGGTGTTGTGGGAGTCGGCGTGCGGATCGATTCCCTCCAGCAGATACTGCAGGATTATCAGGATAAATTCGGCATGAACGCCTGTTTGATTGATGATACGGGGATGATCGAGGTCTCCACGGAACATACGGGATATGAACAGGTCAACCTGTTTGAGACGGACACCATTGAACATGACAACAGACAGCAGATACTGGGCTGGAAGGAAGAAGGCAGCGCACACAGCTTTTGGAATACAGACGGCAGCGGCCATAAACAGGATTATATCATCACCCGTTACCTTCCGGAACTTCAGTGGCATCTGGTTGTGGAACGGGATACCGATGCGCTGGTCAATGAACTCTACCGGCAGCTGGCGCTGACGATAGCTGTAATCGTGGTAATCCTTGCCATCATACTGTTTCTGATCACCCATGTAATACGGCGTTTCAATACGCAGATCGTACAGCTGACGCAGTCTGTTGAGCGGGAACGGCAGTCGGTATTTGAGAAAGCGACGGAACAGCTCTTTGAAAATATTTATGAGCTGGATATTACAAATAACCGGCCGGCTAACGATGTCACCGCAGCCTATTTTGAGAGCATTGGCGCCCCTCCGGGATCTATGTATGATAAAGCGCTTCGCATTGTAGCGAAAAAACAGATTAAGGAAGAATTCCGTCAGGAATATCTGGATACTTTCCTTCCGGAAAAGGTGATGCAGGCCTACGGGCAGGGCAAGGAAAGCCTGTGCTGCGAAGTTATGATCACCAGGGACGGCACCCATTACTACTGGATGCGAATTACTGCGCGGCTTGTGAGATGGGAAACGGATCAGACGGTCCATATGCTTGTCTACCGCCAGAACATTGATGCGGAAAAACAGCAGGAACAAAAGATGCAGCAGCTGGCACAAATGGATGAGATGACCGGGTTGCTGACTAAGACTGCAACCAAGCGCCGGATCGACCAGGTATTGAAGGAGTATCCGGAAGAGCGCTATGCATTCTTTATCTTTGATATTGATAAATTCAAACAAGCCAATGACCTGTACGGCCATGCCTTCGGAGATTCGGTCATCCAGGCGTTTACAAAGACCATACGGGAAAATTTCCGCCGCACCGATATCCTCGGGCGGATCGGCGGCGATGAATTTGTGGCATTTTTGCGAATAGAAGACTCTGGATGGGCAGAGAGCAAGGCATTTAACCTCTGTCAGGCGCTGAACCGTATGCATACCTGGTCCGATAGAAGCTGGCATGTATCGGCCAGCATCGGTGTGGCTTTTGCGCCAAAGGACGGCAAAGATTTCGATTCGCTTTACCGGAATGCGGACGCTGCGCTTTATGAGACGAAGGAACGCAGCCGGGGCGGTTACACACTGTATCATGAGGATCCTGCCAAGGGGAGCACACAAGGGTAGTCAATATTTTATAAGGGATGGCAGTGAAATTAAAATATACACAGATATGAGGAGGAAACTATGGGTTTTTTTGAGGAACAAAACGGAAGGCTGATTTTCAGGGAAAATGGCGAGACCGTGCAGGTAGAGGCCTGGGGGACGGACAGCCTGCGCGTCCGCAGCAGGATATTAAGTGATATTGAGGAAGGAAACGCCGCTCTGCTTAAGCAGCCGGCCGGCCAGGTACAGATACAGATGGATGAGTGGAGCGCAGAGATCACTAACGGAAACATCAAAGCGCTCCTTGAGGTGCAGCCCTGGGGAAAAGCGCTTCAGATGTCCTTTTACAATCAGAAGGGGGAACTGCTTCTTAGAGAGATCTCCAACGGCGGCTCCCTGGTGAGAAAAGCGCGCTATTACCGGAACAGGCCGGGCGGCAGCTTTTATCTGAAAGCAACTTTTGAGTCAAATCCGAAGGAAAAGATATTCGGCATGGGGCAGTATCAGCAGGAACGCATGGATTTAAAGGGCTGCAATCTGGAGCTGGCGCACCGCAATTCCCAGGCCAGCATCCCCTTCTATGTTTCAAGCCTCGGCTACGGATTTCTCTGGAATAACGCGGCCATCGGGGAAGTGCATTTCGGATTGAATACCACAGAGTGGGTCGCTCAGTCCACAAAGCAGCTGGATTACTGGATCACGGCCGGTGACACGCCTGCTAAGATTGAAGAGCATTATGCGGATGCGACGGGCAAGGCGCCCATGATGCCGGAATTCGGTCTGGGCTTCTGGCAGTGCAAGCTTCGTTATTACAATCAGCAGCAGGTCGTGGATATTGCTTCCGAATATAAAAGGCGCGGCATCCCCTTAGACGTGCTGGTCATCGATTATTATCACTGGAAGAGATGCGGCGATTACCGTTTTGACGAGGAGTACTTCCCGAATCCGAAGGAGATGGTGCAGCAATTGCACGATATGGGGATAGAGACCATGGTATCCGTCTGGCCGCAGGTGGACTGGCGCAGTGAGAACTATGAAGAAATGAAGCAGCAGGGCCTTCTGGTAAAGAGCAACGCGGGCATTGATGTCCAGATGCTCTTTCATGGGAACAATGTATTCATGGATCCCACTAATCCGCGGACCAGGAAATATGTCTGGGATAAGTGCAGGAAGAATTACGCGGACCTCGGCATTCATACCTTCTGGCTGGATGAGGCGGAGCCGGAATTCGGGACCTATGAATATGACAATTACAGGTACCATGCGGGGCCGGTGGAGGAAATCGGAAATATTTACCCCAGAGAATACGCCCGCATGTTTTACGAAGGCCAGAAGGAGATGGGGCAGGAGCATATCGTCAATCTGATCCGCTGCGCCTGGGCCGGCAGCCAGAGATACGGAGCGCTGGTCTGGTCCGGCGACATCATGTCGACCTATGAGGATTTCCGCAAGCAGATCTGTGCGGGCATACATATGGGACTGTGCGGCATCCCCTGGTGGACCACCGATATAGGCGGTTTCCACGGCGGATATACAGAAAAGCCGGAGTTTCGGGAAATGCTGGTCCGCTGGTTCCAGTTCGGAACCTTCTGCCCGGTCATGAGGCTTCACGGCTGCAGGCAGCCCGCACAGCAGATCATCAATAAGGCCGGAGAGGTGCGGGAGCAGACCGGAGCGGATAATGAGATTTGGAGCTTTGGGGAAGAAGCCTATCCGATTTTAAAGAAATTTATCGCCATCCGGGAGCTGATGCGGGATTATACGAGAGGTTTGATGAAGGAGGCCCATGAGAAAGGAGCGCCGGTCATCAGAGCGCTGTTCTACGAGTTCCCCGAGGATCCGGCCAGCTGGGATGCCCAATATGAGTACCTCTTCGGACCTGACCTTTTAATCGCGCCGGTCTGCTGGGAACATGCCGGAAGCAGAAAGGTATACCTGCCGGCCGGGGCAGACTGGATACATGCCGGTACGGGAGAAGCCTATGCCGGCGGACAGGAATATGAGGTGGAGGCGCCTCTGGAAACCCTGCCGGTGTTCCTTCGTGACGGGAACCAGAGCTATCTGATCGGGGAAATATAAAACGGTTAAGCGTTGATCGATTTGTTCAGCGGTGAAGTGCTGGGCAGGCGGGAAACGCAATAAGCATGTTAGGAATAAATGCCTGCAAGTCCGGTTAGAACCTGCAGGCATTTATAAATTTTTAGTGATTTTTTAATACCAGCACCCAGTCATTATGACCGGAAAAACGTGTGACAGGCTCCACGGTAACCGCCTCTTTTCCGGTCATATCCCCAAAATAGCTGTAAACGCCGCTCACAGGATCCAGCCAGTAAGCATATAGCCGTTTTCCTGCATAACCGGTGAGGTCAAGGGTAAATTCCTTTCCCAGGTAATCGTAGCAGAAAATGAAATCTTCACCCGCAAACACTGAGATCCGTTCATACATTTTTCCCTGTCCGGACAGCAAAAGCTCTTCTGCGGGACGGCCCTCCGTGAAATCCACGCTGGTCATCAAATCCTTCAGATGCTTCATGTGGCAGGAACCTTCGTGATGGATGGACTCCCGCCAGGTTTCCTTCACGCCGTATTTCCCGGGTTGTTCTCCGGTATAGAACTGCTGGATCGCGTTATCCCCATAGGTATGGCCGGCAGCTCCCTGAAATACGGACCAGTAGGCGTATCGGCGCACATCCCAAGCCTGCCAGTATGGCTGGCTTGGATCATGAAGGCCCTGGAGGATCTGCTCGTAGGACGGCTCGCCGTCCAGCGTAGGCTTAACCGGCACGCATCGCAGATCCCTGTCTACATATTTCCAGTTATCCTCCCCAAAGAACTCCTCCTTTGCAGAATTGTCATCCCATCTGCCCAAAGCGGGCTGGTCATAGCGCCGGTGCCCGGACTGGAACATATTGATATCCAGCCACTCATCCTGCTGAAACCACATGGAAGAAGCCGTTCTCCCGAAGGGATGGTACGCAATCAGCTTATCCGGCATTTTTTCCTTGAGAAGACGTCCAAATTCCCGGTAGAAATCCAGGCCGTCGGTTCCAAGGATATCGCCGCCCAGGATCCAGATGATGTTGGGCCGGTCCTTATATCTCTGATACAGAAAATCCGCATATTGGGCGGCGCTGCCGGTATTCAGCATGCCATATTTTACGATACTTCCCCAGGAAGGCAGCAGCCCCATATAGATCCCCAGTTCTTCCGCTATGCTTATAACTTCATCGCAGTGTTTCCAGAACTTTGCGCTCGTCACATCGCAGTTTACCGTGGTGAGACTGTTGGCCTCTTCCCCCGGCAGGCTGTTAATCAGGACTGCCTGGATCACATTGAACCCCTTATCCGCTCTGTTTTTCAGATAGATCCGTGCGTCTTCCCCACTGCTTTGCTGAAGCAGCAGCCAGGCCGTGTCACCCAGCCAGAAAAAGGGAGTATCCCCGTTTTTCAGGTATTTTCTGTTTTCACTGACGCGAAGTGCTCCGCGCTCCCAATATTTCATAATATGTATATACCTCCTGAATCGAATTATGGTACGTTGTCTCAAAGTCTAACCACGGGAATCTGAAATGTCAAGTGTTTGAAAAAAATCAAAACTTTTATAGTTTTTTTGAATTGTATAAATATGAAATATCGCTTAAAATGAAAACAACGATCATGTGCGAGCAGGACGGAAATGAAGCGATAAGGCCGGAGAGAGAGTTTCTGGCGGCAGTGAGATCCGAAAAGGCTCCGGAGGGATAACAGTCCGGGCACAGGTGGATGGAATGGAAGGAGAAGCGGAATGTCATTTGAGAGCATGTCAGTGGAAAATATGAAAAAATATATGGGTACCAACCCGAGACCGACAGATTTTGACCGATACTGGGAGGAATCCCTGGAGGAGATTGCAGCGTGGGATCCCAGCCCCCGGCTGGTGCCGGCGGCTTTTCGGGCGGCCGGGGCCGAATGTTTTGACCTCTATTACAGCGGAGCGGATGGCGCGCAGATACATGCCAAGTATCTGCGGCCTGCCGGACGAAAAGGTAAGATTCCGGTGATCTATATGTTTCACGGATATTCGGGGAATTCTGGGGATTGGTGGGATAAGCTGGCCTGGATCTCCCAGGGATTTGCAGTGGCGGTCATGGACTGCCGGGGACAGGCCGGCCTATCGGAGGACAGAGGAAATGTAAACTGCACCACATATCACGGACATATTATCCGCGGGCTGCTTGAAGGGTCGAAAGCGCTGCTGTTTCGGCAGATTTTCATGGATACCGCTCTGTTAGTGAAGGCTGTAAAGAACTTCCCGGAGACAGACAGCGCCAGAATGGCGGTCCACGGCGGTTCCCAGGGGGGCGGACTGTCCCTGGTATGTGCGGCGCTGGTGCCGGAAATCCGGTGTGCGGCCGTGTTGTATCCGTTCCTGTGTGATTACCGGAGAGTCTGGGAGCTGAACTGCCGGGGAAGCGCTTATGAAGAGCTTGAATACTTCTTCCGTGCGTACGACCCCAGGCATGAACAGGAAGAGGAATATTTTACCCGGCTGGGTTACATCGACGTGCAATATCTCGTACCGAGAATACGGGCAAAGGTGCTCTGGGGCATGGGACTTAAGGATGAGGCATGCCCGGCATCCACGCAGTTTGCCGCATATAACCGTTTGAAGACAGAAAAACAGCTCATGCTGTATCCCGATTTCGGCCATGAGGGGCTTCCTGGATTTATTGACGAGTGTGTGATGTTTCTTTCATCGAATCTGTGAGTACAGATCCGATGAGCCATGCACCTGTCCTCCCATATCCTCATATACGATTTTAGCAAGCTCCGGCGTGGTATTGTAGCCGCTGTCCATGATAGAGCACAGCCAGCGATCCGTCACCGCGGTCTTAGGCCTGAATTCATCAGAGGACAGATAGCGGATCATGGAATTGTACAGGCTGACCGTGCCGGGTTCGTTATTGTGCATATTCAGAGCGCACACGAGAAGCCCTCCCTTTCCCACCGCCAGTTCAAAAATGCCGGCCTGTCTGCGGATCAGCTTATAGCTGCTGACCACCTCCAGGATCGGGTCAAACGGTATATCCAGATTGTTAAATACAACCGCCTCACCGCCCTCCAGCATGCTGTAGAACTGCCAGTCGCAGAAGCCTTCCTGCGGGAACTGCCTGGTCAGAGGGTGGTCATAAATGACGGTGGCACAGTTGCCGTCCACGCGTCCGCCGGTCATGAGCTGGAAGGTGGTCAAAAGGGCGGGAAAAGGTCCGCTTCCAAGGAGCAGGATGCGCCCGCCTTCGGACATGTATGAAAGCGATTCCCGATCCAGCCGGTCCGTCACACGGATGCCGGAAAATTCCTCTTTTTTTGTCCCGTTTGGATACACCCAGTAATCCCAATGATTCGTGAGTTCAGTATATTCACCGGATAAACGCACGCGCAGCTTCAGATGAGCACCTCTTCCTCCGACGGCAGGGGCCACGGCATGTACGGTGCCCAAAGGAGTTACGCTGCCGTTTGGGACATCCCGCACCTCCCACCCCCCTCTGGCGCAGATCCGACGGTTTTCATCCTCCAGATACCAGGATAAAAGACCGCGTTTTATAGGATTTGGACCGTAGAGTGAAACGAAGATGTCCGCCGAAAAGGCTTCTCCTGTCTGCAGATTCCTGTGAGGGGTGCAGTTTGTAAGAAGCACGCTTTCCCCGTTATATGAAATGACATCTTCAGGGGCAAATCCCGGCTTGGGTTCATAAAATTCGTTGAACATGCCTACCGCATATCCTGTTCGGTGCCAGTGGCAGTCGATGCCGCCCAGATAGTCATAGCCGGATACAGAGCTTAGAAGGCGCGCCTTTTCCAGACTGAATTTGGCAGTCAGGCTCATCCATCGGCAGGAGTTGAGGTAGTAGAGCGGAGAGTTCTTCACCACGCCCATCTTTGTCATATAGGCCCGTGCCGCCGCATACAGGGAAGTACCGATCCTTGTGCCTTCATAGCGGTGCTCCAGATCCAGATTCAGCCAGCTGTCGTTGATGCCGGCCTCATGGATCATGCAGGGGTGATGATAGATGGAAAACCGCCCGTTCAGTTTGTCCATGTCATGGAACATGGAGTGATAGCTGAAGAGCCCGATCCAGGGTGACAGCGCATCGCTGAAAGCCTCTACCCTGGCCAGCCTCACCGCGTTGTGGGGCACCGGATTCTTTGTATAACCGGATTCCTTTTCATCCATCCGCAGTTCGATATTAAACAGTGCGCTCATTGGATTGTACAGGCAGTCAGGCGCCAGCCGATGGCAGTGCTCCGACATCCTTTTAAGCTTTTCCTCCATGGTATCGTCGATCTGGACCTCGTTGCCGCAGCAGTAAAGGATGACGCAGGGATGCCTGCGGCAGGTTATAAGGATATCCAGAAATTCGGACTCCGTAAATCCGTTGGGCGCTTCCACCTGCATCAGCATGCCCAGCCGGTCCGCCTCTATAAGGCATTCTTCGGGAGGAACCCAGGTGTGGAACCGGATCCAGTTGTACCCCATGCTCTTTAACGAAAGGATGGCTTTGCGGTAATAGGAGCGTTGAGTGGGCACCGTACAGGTTTCCGGAAAATACGCATGTTCCGTGATCCCCCTTAGAAAGATAGGGACATTGTTCAGATACAGTGCCTTTTCCCTGCTCTCGGCGTAGCGAAGACCGAAGGCCTGTTCCTTGTGGTCAAGGATTGTGCTGCCGTCCCGGAGGGTGAACTCCAGCCGGTAGAGGCGCGGGCTGACATCGGACCAGGGTTTTAAACCAAAAGTTTCGGTGGTCCACGTAAAATCACCGTCCGAAGAGGCCGCGGTGCCGCAGGCGATAACAGGCAGTTCTGATGAAACCGCCCCTTCTTCCCCGTCTGTGACGGCCCAGTCCAGTGAAAGCGTCTGAATGGAATATCCGCTGCGCCGGACGCCGATCTCCCAATACAGGCTGTGAAGGCTTTGATCGGTCCGGACATAGCAGTTTCCCAGGCCGGCCTTGCCTGCCGTTCTGATGCATACTGAACGCGTGATGCCTCCGCCTTTGCCCTTAAATCCACGGATGCTGCAGCCGAGAACATCCTTTCGCCCATTGGATACGGCAATGATGAGTTCGTTTGCCTCCCCCGGCTTAAGGCCCCTGTTAAGCTCCAGCTCAAATGGCGTCAGATGGCCCAGATGATGGCCGATGTATTCCCCGTTTAACCATACCCAGGCTTCCAGCGCTACGCCGCCAATCTGCAGAGTGACACAGGAATCTGCCCAGGCAGCTTCTGCTGTGAAGGTTCTGTGGTACCATCCTGTGCCGATCATAGTAGGCAGGGAAGCGTCCGGCGGATTCAGGCCGATGGGAAATGCGGGCGGGCGGTAATCGGGATTGATCAGGCAGTCTCTGGACCAGAATTTCGTGAAGTTCATCCTGTCCTGACAGTCGTCCCAGTATGCGGGGACCGGGATTCGGGTTTCATATTCTTCTTCGCCCGGAAAAACCGCATGCTCCGGGTCGGGCGCCAGTCTTGTGTAGGCGAAATCCCATTCTCCGTCCAGCGGGAGAATGGCGGCTGTGTTTCTTTTATCCATTGGTTTTCTCCAATCCAGTTCAGTGATATATTTATTTTACAGGAATCGGAGAAAGAGAAAATAACAAATCCTCTTTTTTTCATGTTAATAAGTATGATCAGATAATCTTCGACGGCGCAATGTGATAGACCTTCTTAAAGGCCCGGGAAAAGCTGTACGGATCTTCATAACCCACCATCTGCGCCACCTCTCCCACGGTAAATTTATATTCATACAGATATTCCAGTGCCTTTTTCATCTTTAACTGCAGTATGAAATTGGCCGGTGTGACGCCGATGGCATTTTTAAAATATGTGATAAAATATTTATCCGACATGCCGGCCGCTTCGGCCAGCTCACCGACGCTGATCGGCCTGTTAAGATTCGCACTGATAAAGCCAAGGACAGGGCGAAGCCTGGCGGCCGGCTGTTTTTTAAAATCACAAGAGCTGTCGGCAGGAAGATTCTGATACCGGTAGCGGATGAGCTTTATAAGGAGCATGGCAAAGCAGCTTTTCATATAATGCGATGAAAGCGGGATGGCGTTCTTATAGTTTTGATATTCCTTCAGAAAGAGCGCAGTCTCCTCATGAACCGCCGCTGCCGGGATGAAACCCGCAAGAGGAAACTCCTGAAATGCCCGGTGATCATGCCCGAGCCCGACATCAAAATGAATGAAGAGAAAACGGCAGGTATCCGTTAGGGCGTATGCCTTATATAAGAGCTGCGGGTACAGCAGAAACAGATCGTTTTCCTGTACAGCATATTCCTTTTCATCCAGTATCAGCTTTATCTTCCCTTCCAGGATCAGCCACAGGTCGTAATCGGATTTTGCATTGACCTCATACCATTCCCTGCTTTTTGATACCTCGCTGCATCCCTTCATATCTATATCCATGTAGGAAATAACGGAATCCAACAGAGTTAATTCGTCCATTTCATCCTCTTTCTGTTTCTTAAACGGTAGAATCCTTTGTACGGTTAATAGGATTATAACCCGTTTCATCTTTTGCCGCAACGAATAAGATCCGTACTTTTTTACGAAAGAATCCTACTGCCGGGCAACAGTCTTGTAATAAGCGGGAGGATTCAGTATAATGGCTGTAATTAAATAAAGTAATCCAATATAAAAGGGGTATGCAGCAATGAAAGAGGAAGAGATTTTACAGCTTGTTCGGGAGCGGATGAAGGACCGCCCCAAGATCGTATCTATGTTTGAGAACTGTTATCAGGATACGCTGGAAAAGACGATCATCCGCCAGGAGGACGGACAGGTCTTTATGCTGACAGGGGATATACCGGCCATGTGGCTTAGGGACAGCACGAACCAGCTCCGCCCGTATCTGTTGGCGGCGGAGGATAATGAGCGGATCCGGCAGATCATTGAAGGCGTGCTTAAGCGCCAGTGCCGCTGTATCTGTCTGGATCCCTATGCCAATGCGTTTAATGAAAAGGCGGATAACAAGGGGCATCAGCAGGATGACACAAAGATGGGGCCAATGATCTGGGAACGCAAATATGAGATCGATTCCCTGTGCTACCCGATACAGCTGGCATATCTGTACTGGAAAAACAGCGGCCGTACATCGCACTTTGACGGGGATTTTAAATATGCGATGGAGACCGTCCTGGATCTGTGGATAAAGGAACAGGATCATATGAAAAATTCCGACTACACCTTTCGCAGGGCAAACTGTCCGGAGACGGACACGCTGCCTGGGGATGGGAAGGGCAATCCGGTTGCGGTGACCGGGATGACCTGGTCGGGATTCCGCCCCAGCGACGACAGCTGTGTCTACGGGTACCTGATCCCGTCCAATATGTTCGCGGTGGTAGTGTTGGGATATATGCTGGAGATCAACCGTGCATTCTATTCCGATCCCATACTGGAACAGAAGGCGGACAGGCTGCGCCGGGAGATAGAGGAAGGAATCCGCAGATATGGGCTGACACAGGTGGATGGATACGGGGAGATTTATGCCTACGAAACCGATGGTTTTGGCAGCTATGTGCTGATGGATGACGCCAATGTGCCAAGCCTGCTGTCCATGCCTTATTATCATTATTGTTCCAAAGAGGACAGCGCGTATCTTAGAACCAGAAGATGGGTGCTTAGCAGTCAGAATCCTTATTATTATGAAGGAACAGCTGCCCGCGGCGTGGGCAGTCCCCATACGCCAAAGGATTACATATGGCATATTGCGCTGGCGATCCAGGGCATGACTGCGGTTGACCCGGATGAGAAGGAACGCATTCTGGACTATTTTGAGAGGACCGATGCCGGCTGCGGCGTGGTACATGAAGGATTTCATAAGGATGATCCGTTTAAGTTTACCAGAGAGTGGTTTTCGTGGTCCAACGCCATGTTTGTAGAATTTGTGCTGTCTGTCTGCGGGCTGGAGATAAAGAGCTGACCGGGCGGCGGATCGGATACCGATTATTGATATACTAGGGGGGATATTATGTACGAAATGCTGGTAGTAGATGATGAAGCTGGCCCCAGGGATACTCTGTCGACCTGTTTTCCCTGGAGTGATCTGGGATTTCATGTATGCGGGCAGGCACAAAACGGGAAGGAGGCCCTGGATTATATAGAAGAGCATGTGGTCCATGTGGTATTTACGGATATCTGCATGCCCGTTCTGGACGGACTGGCCCTGGCCAGAGAGATCTCGCAGAGAAAAGGACGCCGGCCCATGGTGGTACTCTTAAGCGCATACGGTGAATTTAAATTTGCCCAGGAGGCCATAAAGTATGGGGTTAAATATTATATTCTAAAGCCTCCCAGCTTTGAGGAACTCCGGGAGCTGTTCAGAAAGCTTAAATCCGATCTGGACCGGATCTACGGGAAAGAAGATGAGCAGGAACACGGGCATGAGGATAAAATAATAGCGGCTGTATATAAATACTGCGGCGGGCATTACCGGGACGGCTCTCTGACAGAGCTGTCTGCCCAGCTGTTTCTTAGCAGCTCCTATTTAAGCCAGCTGATCCGGCAGAAGACGGATAAGACATTTACCGATATACTGAATGAAACCCGCATGAAACAGGCGGCTGTGCTGCTGCAGGATCCGGATGCCAAGATTTATTATATCAGCCAGATGGTCGGTTATCAAAATCCCAATAATTTCACCAGAGCGTTTAAAAATTTCTACGGCGTATCCCCTTCGGAATATAAGGAAGGACTTAAGACGGATGAATAAGTATTCTCAGGAAATAAAAAGAGGCAGGAAATCCGTACGGAGGGTGTTTTTCCTGCAGAGCTTCGTAAAAAACTGTATGCTGATACTGATTCCGCTCCTGATTATCGGTCCTTACAGCATCTTTAAATCCATGGCGGATAATTGGATAATGCCAACATGTTTTTCGCATCCAGCCCCAGCGTCACGCTGCAGCTGGATGCCGCTTTTCATGAGGAGAGCCTTTCGCTGGATACTCTGCGCAATATTGAAAACATATCCCTGTATCTGTTAAAGTAAATAAAAAGAACCCGTGCAGGAACAGGTATCCGAGAAATTATCGGTGGGGGTTACTCTTCATCGCGCCGTGGCTGGCCGGATTCCTCCTGCTGCAGGGGTATCCTCTGATCATGTCGTTATACTATTCCTTCACAGACTTCTCCATTCTCTCGGACGGCAAATGGGTGGGGCTGGAGAACTATACAAGATTATTTTTTGAGGATAAGTATTTTTGGAAATCGCTGTTTCTGACTTTTAAGTACGCCCTGATGGCGGTGCCGATGAAACTGATTATGGCGCTGTTTGTGGCGATGCTGCTCAATATGAAGCTGAAGGGCATTAACTTTTTCCGGACAGTCTATTACCTGCCCTCCATCATGGGCGGGAGCGTGGCGATCTCCATACTGTGGAAGTTTCTGTTTATGAAGGAAGGGGTGATCAATAAAACGCTGTCTCTGGTGGGAATTTCAGCTGTCGACTGGCTGGGAGATCCGGACATTGCGCTTGTGACGATCAGTCTGCTGGTGGTATGGCAGTTCGGCTCCTCCATGGTGCTGTTTTTGGCAGGGCTGAAAAATGTGCCCACAGAGCTGTATGAAGCGGCATCCGTGGACGGGGCGTCTAAGGTACGGCAGTTCTTTGGCATCACGCTTCCCATGATCACTCCGATCATCTTCTTCAACCTGATCATGCAGATCGTCCATGCACTTCAGGAATTCACCTCGGCGTTTATCATCACAAACGGCGGCCCCAATCACGGCACCTATCTGATCGGGGTGAAGATCTATGAGGATGCGTTTAAGACATTAAAGATGGGCTACGCTTCGGCGGCCTCCTGGGTGCTGTTTGTCATCATACTGATGATCACGATGTTTGTGTTCAAATCATCGGATGCCTGGGTATTCTACAACGATGGGGGGATGGACGGATGAAAAAGAAAAGTACTGGTGCGCTTGCGGTGCTGCTGCTCGTCGGCGTTGTGATGGTCTATCCCCTGTTATGGCTGTTTCTGGCCACCTTTAAGGACAATGCAGAAATCTTCGGAAAGCTGTCCTTCTGGCCGGAGAAGTTTTCTTTTGACGCGTATGTAAAGGGCTGGAAGGGCATCGGCCAGTTCACCTATACGGACTTTTATCTGAACACTTTCAAGCTGGTGGTTCCGTCCGTGCTGCTGACCGTGGCCTCCACAGGAATCGTAGCTTATGGCTTTGCCAGATTCAAGTTCCCGGGTAAAAAGCCGCTGTTTGCGCTGATGCTGTCCACGCTGATGTTGCCGGATGCTATCGTCATCATACCCCGGTATGTGGCGTTCAACAAATTCGGCTGGGTGGATACCTATATGCCGTTCTGGATGCCCGCCCTGCTTGCCTGCTATCCGTTTCTGATTTTCATGCTGATTCAGTTTTTAAGGGGAATTCCCAGGGAACTGGATGAGTCGGCCTGTATAGACGGATGCAATCCTTTTACCATCTACGTGAAGATCCTGTTCCCGTTACTTAAGCCTGCCATCTTTTCTGTGGTGATTTTTCAAACCATGTGGCGGTGGAATGACTATTTCAACAATCTGATCTATATCAGCAGCGTAAAAAAATATACGCTGTCCCTGGCGCTTAAGATGTCCATCGATTCTCAGGGGGCCAGCACCCCATGGAATCAGGTGATGGCCATGTCCCTGATTTCGATGGTGCCGCCGATTCTCCTGTACTTCTTTGCACAGGAATATTTTGTGGAAGGGGTGACGGCCGGAGGGATTAAGGGCTGAGTGGCCGCCGAACGTGCAAAGGACCGTAATTTACGAAATGATCTGTAATTATTACTATATACATGGGCTGGAAGCAGCAATATAATGATTCCGTAGGACGAATTTCTTAGAGCAATACTAGAATCAAAGAGGAGAACGGAATATGAGGGAAAAGAGGGAGCTTGATCAGGGCTGGAAATTTTATCTGGGAGATTTATCCCCGAAGACGGATTCAGAGGAATGGGGAGCCGCCAAAGCAAAGGCGTTTCATTTCGGCGCTTCGGCAATGGATTTTGATGATGCCGGATGGAGAAGCGTAAACCTGCCCCACGATTTTGTGATGGAAGGCGATTATACCAGAAAACAGGGCAAGTTCGAAGGCGGCATAAACATACCCGCCATGGAGACCATTGATAACCGCCATGTTGCGGGAGGCTGTCTGGACGGGGGCATAGGCTGGTACCGGAAAACCTTTCAGATAGATAAGGCGTGTGAGGGCAGGAGGATTTATCTGCATTTCGGAGGCGTATTCCGAGACAGCACGGTGTATCTGAACGAATACGATATTGGAAATCATGTCAGCGGCTACACCGGTTTTTATTATGATATTACGGATGTGGTCAATTACGGAGAGAAAAATCTGCTGGCTGTCCGGGTGGATGCCACTGGACGGGAAGGCTGGTGGTATGAAGGCGGCGGAATCTACCGCCATGTCTGGCTGGAAATCGCGGATGCCGTGCATGTGCGTCCCTGGGGCGTATCCGTGGAGGCATCCCCCTATCAGGATGCGGAAGGAAACTATGCGGGTGCGGATATCCGTGTGGAAACGCAGATCATAAGCCGCAGCTTAAGGCAGGAATGCGCCGTTTTGGAATCCTCCGTATATGACGCTGACGGAGGGCTGATCCGGTCGGCCAGAGAGGAAGTATCCCTGGAGGGCTGGTCCGGGAACACCGTTGTGCAGCACATAGAAATGGAACATCCCCGGCTGTGGGATCTCGATGATCCGTACTGCTACCGGCTTCAGACGGGAATCTATATCGGCGGGCAGCCTGTGGATGTCACGGATACCTATTTTGGCGTACGCGATATCCGGTTTGATGCGGACCGGGGATTTTATCTGAACGGCCGCAGAGTCAAGATCAAGGGTGTCTGCTGTCATCAGGATCACGCCGGAACCGGCATCGGCATGCCGGACAGCATCTTCGAGTACCGACTGAAGAAATTAAAGGAAATGGGCTGTAACGCTTACCGCTGTGCGCACCATGCGCCGGCGCAGGCGCTTCTGGATCTGTGTGACCGGATGGGCATCCTTGTCATGGGAGAGGTGCGCAAGATGGGAAGCACCCAGGAGACCCTTAAGCAGCTGGAAGACACTGTGATGCGGGACCGAAATCACCCTTCCATCATCATGTGGTCCGTGGGAAATGAGGAGGTGTTCGCACAGGACCGGCCCGAAGCGCCCAGGATTATACGCAGCATGCGGGAGGAGATCCGCAGGCTTGACCGCGTAAGGCCGATCACTATGGCGTTCTGCGCATGGAACGGCAAGGATCAGCTCCCTTCCTCAGAGGTATTTCTGCCCGGTGCCAGGGAACTGGATATCATGGGATTTAACTATGCGGACCGGGAGTGGGATCACTTTCATGAGATGGCTCCCAAACAGCCTTTTATCGTAACGGAGGCCAGCGCCAACAGCTGCACCCGCGGCGCTTACCGCACGGATCCCAAAACAAGCCGGTATTATATCATGGACCCGGGCAATACCGGTAGGTTTGAGAAGAAAGACGCCGCAGAAAAGCAGTGGAAGATGACGGCTGACCGCGATTATGTCAGCGGGCTTTTTATATGGACCGGCTTTGACTACCGAGGAGAACCCACGCCCCTCACCTATCCTGCGGTTTCCTCCCAGTTTGGCGTGATGGATTACTGCGGTTTCCCCAAGGATAATTACTACTACTATAAGAGCTGGTGGGCAGAGGAACCGGTGCTGCATATCTTCCCGCATTGGAATTGGCCCGGCAGGGAAGGGCAGGCTGTTGCCGTATACTGTTACAGCAACCTGGAGGAAGTGGAGCTGTTTGTAAACGGCGTCAGCCAGGGTAGAAAGCGGATGGAAGAAAACTGGTATCTGGAATGGCCGGATGTGATCTATGAACCCGGCAGCTTAAGCGCCAGGGGATATACCGGCGGCAGAGAAGTGCTGTTTCAGGAGGTGCGCACCACGGGGGCGCCTTACAGAATCTGTCTGGAGCCAGATCGGACAGAGCTTAGAGCCGGGGGAGCGGATGTGGCGGCAATCGCGGCAAAGATACTGGATCAGGAGAATAATGTGGTGCCATACGCAGAGAACCTTCTGACCTTTGAAGTGACGGGCTGCGGCACCTTTTTAGGCTGCGGAAACGGAGATCCCGGCAGCCACGAGTCCGATAAAGTGCCGGCGAGGAGAGCTTTTCACGGCCTGTGCCAGCTGCTGGTGGAGTCCGGACAGGAGGAAGGGACCGTATCCGTAAAGGCATCGGCAGAAGGGCTGATCCCGGCCGAATGCAGCATGGAGGTTCATAAATAGTTAAATGGGCGTCACGCATCGCTTTTTTGTATCTCATACCTATGTATTTTTCATTGTACTCTCCTTTAAAGATGATAAACTGGTTATGGAAACCGATGTTTAACTAATCATTTTTGTGATGATGAGAGGAGATAAGAATGACAGCATATCCGGAGATATTGAAGACATGCAGCGGAGAAACGATTGATACAGCAATAGCGTGGGAAACATACAGGAGGCCGGAGATACTGGCGCTGTTTTCCAATTTTGTATATGGCAATATGCCTTTTGCCTGCCAGCTGCCCGTCTGCTTTTCGGAAGAAGGGGAGGAGCGGACCGTCTGGGGATACCGCAGAAGAAAAATCATGGCGAGAACAGAAACTTTGGCGTTCTTCTTCTATCTGTATCTCCCGGATGAGGCCACCCATCGCAACAGGGTGCCGGTGGTTTTTTATAATATGTTTGGCTGGGAACCGGAACAGGCTGCGCCTGTACAGGAAATATTGAAGCGCGGATACGCCTTCTGCGCCTTGCCGGTTAACGGTGTGGCATCCGACAGCCCACATTCCTTTGAAACCGGGATTTTTCAGATCGCGGGCAGGAATGGGATCAATCCCTGGGGAGCTATCAGCGCATGGGCGTGGGGTGCATCCAGAGTGATGGATTATCTGGAGACAGTCAGAGAGATTCTGCCGGATAAGGTGGCTGTGGGCGGCCATTCCAGAGGTGGTAAAACAGCGCTGTGGGAGTTCGCTGTGGACCAGAGGTTTGCAGCATGTCTTTCCCTGAACTCCGGATGCGGCGGAGCTTCCACCAGCAGGGATAAAGGGCCGGACTGTGAGTCTGTGGCATCCATCACCGCCAATCTGGGATATTGGTTTACGGAGAGATTTCAGAATTACGGAGCAAAGGAGTATTTGCTGCCTGTGGATCAGCACATGCTTCTGGCTCTGGCGGCGCCCAGACCGGTCTATGTGGTCAGCGCCACAGAGGATTTATGGGCCGATCCGGACGGAGAATTGCGCTCCTGCCGTATGGCCGGAGGTGTGTATGCTCTCTATGGCAGAGAAGGACTTATAATGAATGAACCCGTAAAGGCAGATAAGAGCTATCAGGACGGAACCATCGCATATCACCGGCGTACCGGCGGACATGGCTTTACGGCGGCGGATTGGTCGTACTTCCTGGATTTTACGGATAAAATATTTCGCGAATAGAGAACGTATTAAGCCCCATACCGTCTGCGGTATTCGGCAGGGGAGCATCCGGATGCCCTGCGGAACACTTTGCAGAAGTAATTGCCGCAGGAAAAGCCGCATTCCAAAGCGATCTGTTCCACGGACATCTGTGTATTCAGAAGCAGGAACAGCGCATGGTTTATACGCAGACGGGTGAGATGCAGAAGCGGGGATTCACCGGTCTCCCTGGTGAAAATCCTGGTAAAATAGGCGGAGGACAGACCGTTCTGCCGTGCCAGATCATCAATTGAAAAATGTTCACGGAAATGAGCCTTCATATACCGAAGGCTTTTTTCTATCGGGTGGCTCATGATGTGTTCTACCGGTGATTCCAGTGTGCGAAGCAGGGAGGAAAGAAAGCGGTAGACCAGTTCACCGCCCTCATACAGCCGAAGCTGCCGCCCGTCATTCATATCGCGGTGAAGATTCAGCCAGAGCTGAATGGGAAAGCTGTCCGCGGGCAGGCGGAAGCTGCGGCCGTAGTTTGTTTGTATCTCCCGAAAGAACGGTCCGGCAGCAGGTCCCGTAAAATGTACATATATGAATTCCCAGTTCGTTTCATGAGCCCCGGAGGGAAGATAATACCTGCTGTTTTCCGGGATGCAGGAAAAAAATGCGGTGCCCGGCATCTGCGGATACAGCGTGCCCTCCGCTTCAAAAGCCCCCTGCCCGCTCAATGTATACTGAAACAGATAGCCGGCATAATCCCTGCTTCTGTTATCAAAATCGTATGTTTCATCACAGCGTCTTTCCAGTCCGAAATCCAGCAATGTAAGCGGTGTATCCGGCATCTGTCCCGCGCTTAAGAATCCGTAAGTCCCGTACTGATTGAAAGTCAAAATATTACCCTTCTTTATCATATAATTATTCTTGCAGTCCAATATAGTCAATATTATAATCAGATTAAGCAAAAAAAGCAATGGCCAAAAATGTGCTAATATATGGGCCGGACAGATGGGCGCAAGAACAGAAAGGGGAACAGGTATGAGTTTTAAAATAGCAGTCATAGGTGCAGGCAGTCTGGTATTTGCCAGGACGCTCTTTACGGATATCATGTCCGTACCGGAATTCCATGATATTGAGGTGGCGTTTACGGATATCAATCCCGATAACCTCAAGAAGGTTACAAAGCTTTGCCAGCGGGATCTGGACAGCAATGGGATTCCGATTAAAATTCAGTCCACAACTGACCGAAGAGAGGCGTTTCGGGATGCCAGATATATCATCAACTGCGTGCGCATCGGGGGTCTGCCCGCTTTTGAGATGGATGTGGATATTCCGTTGAAATACGGTGTGGACCAGTGCGTGGGGGATACGCTCTGCACCGGGGGCATCATGTACGGCCAGCGAGTGATCGCAGAAATGCTGAATTTCTGTAGGGATATCCGGGAGGTGGCACAGCCGGGGGCAATCATGTTAAACTATTCCAACCCTAACGCGATGGCGACCTGGGCCTGTAACAAATACGGCAAAGTAAAAACCATCGGACTGTGCCATGGGGAGATTCACGGGGAAACGCAGATCGGAGAAGTGCTGGGAATTCCCAGGGAGGAGCTGGATATCACCTGCGCCGGCATCAATCATCAGACTTGGTATGTGAGCGTAAAGCACAAGGGGGTGGAGCTAAAGGACAAACTGCTGGCCGGATTTGAGGCTCACGAGCGTTTTAGAGAAGAGGAGAAGGTCAGGATCGACATACTGAAGCGCTTCGGCTATTATTCCACGGAATCCAACGGCCATCTGTCCGAATATGTGGCATGGTACCGGAAACGGCCGGATGAGATTAAAGACTGGATTAATACGGACAGCTGGATCAACGGAGAGACCGGGGGATACTTAAGGGTTACCAGAGAGGAACGCAATTGGTTTGAAACCGAGTATCCGAAAATCCTCGCCGAGCCGCCGAAACGCTATGACGGCTCCATGCGAGGAAAAGAGCACTGCTCTTACATCATTGAAGGCCTGGAGACCGGAAGAAAATACCGCGGACATTTCAACGTGATGAATGAAGGCTGCATCACCAACCTTCCTGCGGAATGTGTGGTGGAGGTTCCCTGCTATGTGGACGGAAACGGTATCAGCGTTCCCAAGCTGGGTGACCTGCCCTTAGGCTGCGCGGCTGTCTGCTCACAGTCCATATGGGTGCAGAAACTGGCTGTGGAAGCGGCTGTTGCAGGCGACGTGAATCTGTTAAAGCAGGCGGCGCTGATGGACCCGTTAACCGGCGCGGTATGCAATCCGCCGGAGATCTGGCAGATGATCGATGAGATGCTGATCGCAGAAGCGCAGTGGCTTCCCCAGTACACACAGGCAATTGAGGAGGCGAAGGACCGCTTTGCCGGGGGAAATCTGATTCCCACGAAGGAAGGCTATCACGGTGCGGTCCGAATCCGTGATAAGACGGTGGAAGAGATATCAGCGGAGAGAGGGACCCGCACCATAACGGCGGAATAGAAAAGCATGAAATAACAGGGCTGGTGCCCCACACCATAAGCAAAGTGGCAAATGGTGCGGGGTACTAGCTTTTTTGTACCTTAAACCTATTCATCTTTCATTTATTTTATCTGTTCCGGGCGTTAAAATATCTATCAGAAAGCGGCGCAGCGCATATATTGCAGCATTTGCCGCAACAGTGCGAAAGGAGAAAAGAGTGAACAGAACTGTCATCAGGAAAAGAAAAGCCGGAGGATTCGGACCGTATTTTCGCCGTCATTATGGGCTGTATCTGATGTTGTTGGGTCCGGCAGTTTTTTATTTGATTTTTTGCTATGGGCCCATGGGAGGGCTCGTGATTGCGTTTAAGGATTATAACTTTCGTAAAGGAATTTGGGATAGCGAGTGGTGCGGATTGGAAGTGTTTAAACGAATTTTCTCCACGGGTAAGTTCTGGAGGGCCTTTAAAAATACACTGGTACTGAATCTGCTGTCGTTGATCTTCGGTTTTCCTGCGCCGATTTTACTGGCGCTGCTGCTGAATGAAATCCGAAACGGTCTGTTTAAGAAGGGTCTGCAGACCATACTCTATCTGCCTCATTTCATGTCATGGGTGATCATTGGCGGTATGGCGGTTCAGATTTTTGCCACAGATAACGGAATCTTAAACGTGCTGTTTCAAAATCTGGGCCTCGGCAGCATACCGTTTCTTAGCAGCGCAGGTGCATGGATCGGAACTTATGTAGGTGTCGGCATATGGCAGTCCATCGGTTGGGGAGCGATTATTTATCTGTCGGCTATCACCGGTATCGATCAGGAACAGTATGAGGCTGCCAGAGTGGACGGCTGCAACCGGTTCCGAATGATGTATAAGATCACGCTGCCCAATATCCTGCCTACGGTCATTATCATGCTGATCTTAAAAATTGGCGGTATGGTCAGCATTGGATTTGAACAGCCACTGATGATGGGCAATTCCATGGTAAAAGATGTTTCGGAAGTGCTTTCCACTTATGCGTATACAGTCGGCATCGAACAGGGAAAATTTAGTCCGGCTGCCGCTATCGGTTTATTCCAATCCGCTGTTAATCTGACGCTGGTTTTGGGTGCCAATAAACTGTGCGCAAAGATCAGCGGTGAGTCCATATGGTAGGAGGCAGAATTATGAGTGTGAATAAAACAGATGCAGGATTTGTGGAAAACCCCGCAAAGGTAAGAGAAAGCTGGGATAACAGGCTTTTTTCCGTGGGTGTTGTTTTTATACTGTTGATGCTGGGGCTGTTGTGTCTGCTGCCATTTGTATACCTATTAGCGATATCCTTATCATCTGCCTCTCCCGTAATGCGGGGGGAAGTATTCCTGATTCCAAAGCAATTTACTATCAGCGTATATCAGTCAATCATCAGCAATGGGTCCCTGGTGAAGGCAATGGGCAGGAGTGTGCTACTGACAATAAGCTATGTCATCGTATCCATGGTAATGACAGTACTGTGTGCATATCCAATGGCTGAAGCAGGACTGAAAGGAAAAGGTATTCTATGGCCCTACTTCATATTTACCATGTATTTTTCCGGAGGGATGATTCCAAGTTATCTGCTGGTCAACCATCTTGGTCTGATTGACAGCATGCTGGCACTGATTCTTCCTGGGATGATCAGTACTTATAATATGATCGTCATGCGTTCGTTCTTTTCTTCCATACCGGCTTCCCTGAAGGAATCTGCTCTGATTGACGGTGCAGGAGACTTAAAGATTCTGACCAAGATTATACTTCCGCTAAGCAAGCCGGCACTGGCCACTATTGCTCTTTTTTATGCGGTGTCAAGGTGGAATGGCATGCAGGATGCATTATTATATATAAACGATCCTAAGAAAACTGTTCTTCAGATTAAGCTAAGACAGATGATTGTGAATGCCGAATCGGTTAATGAGATGCTGGAAGGCATTACAGGAACACTTCCGGTAGCACAGACGATCCGGGCAGGCGCGCTGATTTTCAGCTTGATTCCGGTGCTGATCATCTATCCGTTTTTACAGAAATATTTTGTAAAGGGCGTAATGATCGGAGCGGTAAAAGGATGATTATAAACAGCAAAGGCTGTTATAATAGCCGCCGGAACAGGCGGCAACAAAATAAAAAGGAGAGAGAAGCTATGTGGAAGAAAAAAATAACAGGAATTATTCTTGCGGTTGCTCTGGCGCTGTCAACAGCTGCATGCGGCACTCCGGCTGATAAGGAGCTATCAGGTACTGCTGCCGCATCCGGTCTGCAGTCACAGGGGGAATCAGAGCCGGAGAACAGCGGCGATAAGCCAGAACCGGTCAGACTGGTGGTGGAGGTCTATGACCGCGGTAATATGCCAGAGGATTACGGCGATCCCACGGACAATAAGTGGGTGAACATAATACAGGAAAAAGTGAAAGAGGAATTAAATATAGAATTGGAATTTATGGCGATACCCAGAAGTGAGGATACAACTAAGGTTCAGGCCCTTATGGCCGCCCATAATGAACCGGATCTTTTTTATATCTATGATGTAAATACCTTTCTGACCTGGGCCGGAGACGGTGCGCTGGCGGATCTGACCGATTATATGGAAGAAGACGGTGCACAGGTGCGCAGCATATTGGGCGAGGATATTCTCTCTTATGGATTAATTGACGGAAGACAGTACGCTATTCCAGCCAGAAGAAATGATGTCAGCATGCTTTCCTCGTTTATACGAAAGGACTGGCTTGAACAGCTGGGGATTGAAATCGCAGACCGTAACGGTAACCCTTCCATGACGCCTGATGAATTGTTTGAGGCAATGGTAAAGATCAAAGAGGCCGGTCTCTGTGAATATCCAATGGGACTTTTAAACGATTTCACCAGCATTCAGCCTGTGGAAGGTGCATTTATTGATGCATCGGTGCCAGCCTCAGATGAAGGAAAAGCCACGGTTATAGATGATTTTTTCCTGACGGCGGCAGGTGATAAGGAGGCATATCGCTTTCTTAACAAATGTTATAATGCCGGGCTGATCAGTCCTGATTTTGCATTGTATAAATCAGAGGATATGGGGGAGCGGATATCTGCAGGACAGTGTGCTTTCTGGTCAGCTGCATACTGGACTTACATGGGTAAGGATTCTAATATTGCAGCTCTGTATGATGCCGAACCGGAAGCAGAGATACTTGCAATGGAGGTTTGCAGGGAAGATGAATCACCGGCACTTTATCAGGAATATATGCCGATCGGCGCATATTGTATGATTTCATCCGGGTGCGAGAATGTCGGTGCTGCACTGCGTTTTATCGGCTGGCTGGTAGGTGAAGAAGCGCATACCATTATCTGCCATGGTACACAGGGGGAGCATTGGGAGTATAATGAAGCCGGGCTCATGGTAGCTATTGATCCGGAATATAACAATAAGGACAGGGTCAGCGTGGGTGACTTGGATGTTATGCTCAATAACGATCCCTGTCTGATCGGTGAGTTCGGAGCAGAGGTGTTTCGTATGGGTAAAGAAAATTCCAACGATCCGCGAACTGTGGATCTTACCGTTAATGCCAAAGCGATCGGAGAATCGGAAGGTAAATGGCCGAAGCTCTATATTGACAGGCAGCTGACAGCGGTTTCCGATTATGCGGCCGAACTGAAGGAAAACAGAGACAATGTGATCATAAACAGCATTATGGCAGACGAAGCGGAATTTGACAGCATTTTTGATGAGTATTACAATGTATATCTGCAGGAAGGCGCAAAACAGGCCATGGAAGAACAGCTTGACGCGGTTAAATAAAACTGCTGTGGAATGCGGGATGGCTGGGGATGGATTATGAATGTATCCGTCCTCAGCTAAAAGCACGTTTTGGGGGAGACGGATGAAAGCATGGAAGGGTTATTTTTTGAACCAGAAACTGGCAAAAAAAATGCTGGTGATTGTGGTGATTTTGGTTGCCGCCATCAGCTTTTCTTTCTTTACAAGCCTGCACTACCTGATCAGAAGCTACGATGACAATATGTACCGCCTTGCTGAAACCGGCCTTAAGCAGACAATCGGTGATCTGAACCGGAGGCTTAATGATATCAGCCGCCTGGCAGGAGATATTGCAGCAGATATGGATGTCCAGGAAAATATGATTGTACTTGGCGCACCGGATATGGAGCACATGGACAGCAGGGCCAGGGGACAAGCTTATGATGCGCTCTATCCATACTATGATAACAATGAATATATTCTGTCCATTTCTTTGTTCGTTAACAGCTGTGTGGTCAACATGGGATACGGAGCCGACCTGGATTCTGAAAAGCGATTGTGTATTGTAGATGATCTGTCCGTCAGAAACGGCGATGCGATGTGGCTTGCACAGGAAGACAGCAGAGACACCATAGCTTGTGCCCGAATGATACGGCAGAGGAAATACCTTAAATTTACGGATTTGGGTGCGGTATACTTAATTGCAGATCTTGATGCGATGATTCAGGATTCCATGCAGGATATACCGGACGAGGATGACCGGGGGATACTGATACTGATGGATGAACACGGACGCCTGGTTTCCGGAGAACTGGAGGGAGACGGAACGGATTACCGGAATATCTGGGAAAAATCGCATGGTACTTATCAGATATTGCGCATCGCGGGAGGAAAGAGAATGTTCGTCCTGTCCGGAGAGCTGTTCATTGAAGGCTGGAAATATGTTTATCTCCTGGACTATAACAGCTTGTTTTATCATCTAAGCACAGTGAAAATGATTATGATTGCCGCATCTGCGCTGTCGGTATTATTGTTTCTTCTGATTACCCGCCGTGTATTGGTGAATATATTCGGACATTTGGAACTCCTGATCCGCAAGATTCACGCCTATGGTCAGGGGCAGGAACTTTCACGATATCCGGAGGCGGTTTACCGTGAGAGACAGGATGAAATCGGCCAGCTTCATCGAACATTTCATGAGATGACTCACAGCGTTAAGATCCTTCGAGATGAAAATTATGACAAGCAGATATTGCTTCGGGATACTACTATTAAAATGCTGCGCCAGCAGATCAATCCGCATTTTTTGTACAACACGTTGGATACCATTAACTGGATGGCGCTGGGAAGCGGCAGTGAGGAGATTTCCACTATGGTGAAAGCGCTGGCAAAACTGTATCGTGCGTCCGCTAACAATACGGATGAGCTGATAAGTGTTCAAAGCGAGCTGGAGTATTTGGACAGCTATATACAGATACAAAAGATACGGTACAAAGATCGGTTGGATTTTTGTACATGGCTCGAAGATGGGGTGCAGCAATACCTGATTCCGAAGCTGTGCATTCAGCCTCTGGTGGAAAATGCGGTAAAATACTCTCTGGAATGCAGTATGGATGTCTGCATGATTCGGGTGGATATTCACAGAAGTGGGAAGATGCTGTTAGTAAAGGTATCCAATACAGGTTCAGCATTTGCTGAAAATGTGCTGGAAAAGCTTGGAACAGGCGAACTGGAGAGCCAGGGCACCGGCATCGGGCTGCTCAATATAGAACAACGTCTGAAGCTGCTCTATGGCGGAGAATGCGGGCTGCGTGCGATCAACGAAAATGGAATGGCGGTGGTAATACTGACAATCCCGCATCAAAGGAAGGAGGAGAACGGTGCGTGTAATAGTAGCAGATGATGAAGAGATCATCAGGAATGCGCTGGCGCATATGATCGATTACAGTTCTATCGGATATGAGCTGGTCGGAATTGCCCAAAACGGGATGGAAGCATACGGTATGATTTGTGACGAATACCCGGATGTGGTGATCACTGACATTCGTATGCCCATACTGGATGGGCTGGGTTTGATTGAACGTGCGGTAAAGCTGGATCCGAATCTGCGGTTTGTGATCCTTTCTGGATATTATGAGTTTGAATATGCGAGACAGGCCATGAAATTCGGTGTGCGGGATTATCTGCTTAAGCCTACGGACCGCGATCAGCTCATGGAAGTGCTTGTACGATGCCGAAAGGAAAAGGAGGAGGCACGTCAGAGGAAGCTTAGTGAACAGAGAAAGATGCTCGGGGATTTACGGACAACCGTAGAGGAAAGTTATCTTTATGAAGGGCTGCAGTGCAGAGAATTCCATGCGGTATACCAGAAATACAGAGAACGCCTCAAATTCCGCGGGGAAATTCTCCATGCCTGTATCTGCAATTATGTAGAAGAACGGTTTCTTGCGGAAGCTCATAAGGATATCAGGAGAATTCTCAATAAATATGGGATAGAAATGGAATTTCCGGCAGTCTATGTGAAGAATACGGTTGTGCTGGTCCTGAATATTCCATCCGTGACATTATGCAAACAACTGGCCGGAAACCTGGAGTCACTTAGATACCGAGGGCAGCTGGTGTCTTTTACAGTGGAGTTTGTTCAGGATGCGGAAGAGGCGCTATGGAATATGATATTTGGAAGAATATCCAGATTCAATAGAATTTTACTGCTGGATGAGGCCGGAGAGTCAAGCGTGATATCCAATGACCTCACTTCACCGTGGAAACTGGAGCGCTTAAGAGAGGAAATTCTGTATCTGGAACCGAAGAGAATTCAGGAAATACTGGAAGGAATGTTTTCTCAATTTTCTACGGATACGGAAGCTGCCAAAAATTTTACTATGGGGCTATATCTGAAGCTTAATTCAGATGATTCTGAAGAAGCGATGGAGATTGCCTGCGACTTTTTTCGCAGCCTTAGGGCCTGCAGGAAAGTCGGGGAGGTACGGGAGATGTGCTTTCGTATGGCTGTGGGCAGTATGCGTCCGGAAGAAAAGAGGTCAGTTGTGGATATGATCAAGTCCTATGTAAACTCACATATAAGTGATGAAAACCTGTCATTAAAATGGCTGGCGGAAAATTATTTGTTTATGAATGTGCAGTATCTAAGCCAGCTGTTTATAAAAAAGGAGGGTGAGCGCTTTTCTGATTATCTGAATCGGATGCGCATGGAAAAGGCCAGAAGGCTCATACTCACTTATCGCAGCGATAATATCAAGGATATCGCTTCCCAGGTGGGATTTGAGAGTAATCCCAGATATTTCGGACAGGTGTTTAAGCGCTACTATGGGATATTGCCCAGTGAGCTAATCGTACAGCCGCATAATCGGGAAGTGACCGGAAAATGAGAAAATGGCTTATGATTATACAAAGAAGGCGGAAATACAGTTTTTGGATAATGCACAGGAAATATTGAAGGCGGCTCAGTAGCTATAATTAGAGTAAGTGTACATATTGCGGAAATATATTAACAGATATGCTCAGTAAAAAGTATAGTTATTTGGTATACTAGGACAGGAGAGAGGATAATTATGACAGGGATCAGGCACATAATATGTGCTATACTGATGATCATTCTATGCACAGCAACCGGCTGCCAGAGTAAAACCGGACAGGATGATTCGGGCAGCGGCCAGTCGCCGCCCCATATTACTGTTGCTGTTTATGACCGGGGAACAATTCGCACACCGGAGTATGGGACTTTAACGGATAACCGATGGACTGAGATGATAAAGAAGAAAGTATGGGAAGAACTGGGTATAGAGATAGAATTCGCATCGATACCGCGTGAGGCGGACGCAAGTGAGCTGGCAGAGCTTACAAGGAATAAAATAGATATTTTCTTTACGTATGAGACCGATGATTTTCTAAACCTTGTTAAGAGCGGAGCCGCCGCGGATCTTAGCGGGTATATGAACGGGGCAGGTGCATTCCTGCAGGAACAGCTTGGAGAGGAGATTTTAAAATATGGCCGGGTAAACGGCGGTCAATATGCGGTGAATGGCATACGCAGCCTGACCGCGATGTTTTGCTCTTATATTAGAAAAGACTGGCTGGAATGTCTGGGAATAGAACTGCCTGTGCGAAACGGCGTCTCATCATTGACACCCGATGAACTGATGGAAGTGATGATAAGAATGAAAGATGCAGGTTTCTGTCAGTACCCATATGGGCTTGTGGAGAGTTATACGGGTATACAGCCTATAGAAGGCGCATTTATTAAGCCTGAATCCATAGTTAAAGAGCAGGACCGTGCCATGCTCGTTGGCAATTATCTGATCGGCATGGATGGGGATGAGAACGCCTTTCTGTTTTTGAATGAGTGCTACAGGAGAGGGCTGATCAGGCCGGATTATTACAGTATAACAGACAACGGTCTGGGAGAGAGCATCGCCGCAGGCGAATGCGGATTCTGGAGTGCGGCCCAGTGGATGTATCTGAATAAAGGAGGATATCTGACAGAGCTGTATGATGTGGATTCGGAGGCGGAAATCTGGCCTGTAGAGATCTGTCAGGCGGATGGTTCTCCTGCGCTCTACCAAAAATACAGTCCGATTGCGGCATATGTGATGGTATCGTCCGACTGCGGAGATATCCCGGCTGCACTGGCATATTTGGAGTGGTGTCTTGGAGATGAGGCTCACATCATGCTGCAGCACGGAATTGAAGGAGAACACTGGGAATACAACGAAGATGATGTAATGGTACCTATAGACAGTTATTATAATTACAAAAGCAGAATTGATGTTACGGATCTGGATATGTTTTTATTGGATGATCCGTGTCTGACCGGAGAAAACGCAGCAGCGGCCAATCGCTACACAGTAGAGATTTGGAAGGAGCCCCGCATCGCAAAGCAATACCTGCTGTCTCAGAAGATGGCGGTTGGGGAGGGGAAATGGAGCCCTCCCTACTTAGACCGCATCATCGAATCAGCAATTATTTATAAGGATAAAATCGACTATAACACACAAAAACTGATCCGTGACTGCATTATGGCACCGGAAGGCTTTGCAGCGCAGGTTTACAGTGAACGCCTGAAAACCCTGATGGAAGAAGGCGGCCGCCAGGTATTGTATGAAAAGCTTAGGGCCTTTCGTCATTCTCCAGCAGTTCAATAATGAGTTTCGTATTGCGGCGGTCGTCCAGATAGGCATAACGGCCGCCCTTATATTCGCCTTTTTGGAGCAGTATCATGCCTTCATCCTCGTAGGCCTTAATCATCTCAGCCATATTGGTGCATAAAAATGCGATATGGTGGAGCCCTTCCCCATTCTGATCCAGGCATTCGCGCCAGATGGAAGGCTGATCATCCACAGGCTGTATCAGTTCAATCTGTATGTTGTCCAACTGAAAGAAGGACTGATAGATCCGTGCATAACAGGGCCTGCCGCGGTATACTGTCTTTGTCAGCTCGTATTCCGCAGAGGTTATGATCTCCGGCACTTCGGTATGAAGATATTCGGCCCATTTCTTTGTGGTTTCCACGATACTATGGGTTAAAAAACCAATTTGCGTAGTTTTGGTAAGATCTATGGATGCTGGTATCATAGTAAAACCTCCTATTATTGTGTATTTTGTATCAGTTTAAAACTGCCGTGCTGCAGCGGCATGAGCGCCGTGCCTACATAAGCGTGACCCCGGCTTCTACTGCTTTCTTCCGTATATTGGAAAGTCCGGTTATATACTGGGAAAGTTCCGGCATATGTTCCAGAAACAGGGTGACTTCATGATCCAGCTCAGAGCAGAGCCTAAGCACGTGTACCAAGGATGCCCACTTCCCCGATCAGTATACCGTTTTCTTCTGCCGCCCTATTATAGGCGGCCACCGTATCCGTGTCCGCACCGGGCTGTACCGGAGAAACGGCCGCGCAGACCCCGAGAGACCGCAGACATGCGATCCAGTCTTCCGGTGTGGAATACTTCAGCTGATAATTAACCCCAATCCTCATAATGAATCCCGCCTTTCAGAGTACCCGCTAAATAAACTTATTATAACATTATTTATTCCAAAATGGTAGCGCAGGCACCGGCAAATCCGTGTATCATTTTCTGTTATTTTATTGAAGTATCTGTCTTCTGCTGTATAATAGAAGAGTAGCAAAAAACAGGCAGTTATCTTATGGAGGAAACCGCAATGAAACCGTACAAGACATATCCGTCTGAGAAAAGAAGCTATAAGGACCGTATATCCGGAGCCACCGTAACACAGCTGACAGGTTATCTTGGCCACAGCTATCACACCTATTTTACAAATAGCGGGTGGTACGACGGCAACCAAAGACTTTTATTTACATCCGACCGGGAAAATGTCACCAATCTGCTCAGCATACACATCGGGAGCGGAGAGATCAGCCAGCTGACCTGTTTTGAACCGGGCAGCAGGCAGAAGGTGCATTTTACCAACGATGTGAATCCGAAACGGCCGGAGGTGTATTATTCGGCGGGCCGGGAGGTGCGCGCCCTGAACCTGGAGACGCTTGAGACAAGGCCTCTTTACACCCCGCCGGAAGGCTTTAACGCCAGCTGCGGACTGGTGGGGGCCGACGGACAGTATATCTACGGCGTACTGATGGAGGATCTGTCCGGCCGTATCTACGCGGATTTGACCGCCAGCTATATCGGCATGAGAGAGATTTTTGAGGCGAAACCGGACTGCCGCGTATTCCGGGTAAATGTGGATACCGGGGAGGCAGAGACTCTGTGGCAGGAGAACTGCTGGATCGGCCATGTCAATCCTTCTCCCACCCAGCCCAATCTGCTTACCTTCTGTCATGAGGGCAACTGGGAAATGGTGGATCATCGGATCTGGCTTCTCGACACCGAAAAGGGGACTCCTGTAAAGATCAGAGAGCGTGCCGAAAAGGGAGAGAAGATCGGCCATGAATACTGGTATGCGGATGGCCTGCGGGTAGGATATCAGGTACATAAGCCAAACGATGGGTCCTATTTCGGAGTGGTAAATTATGACGGTACCGGTATGCAGGAGGCGAAGTGCGTGCCGCTTCCGAGCCCTGACCATGTGCATTCCAACGATTTTCATCTGATTGTCAGCGATTCCGGAAAATCCATCAAGCTGTACCGCTATAACGGCAGCAGCTTTGACAATGCCCGGGTGCTCGCCATGCATGACGGCAGTTTCTTCTTCGGCAGCCATCATCCGCATCCCCGCTTTACTGCGGACGGAAAGCAGGTGCTTTATAACAGCAATGTGAGCGGCTACTGCAACCTGTATATGGTGGAGGTCCCGGAAGATGTAAGCGCTCTGCCGCAAGTGCAGTAGGCGTATGCCGGAAGAAATATCAAATATACTGGAAAAAAAGCAGTTTCATTCTTTGCCAGGTACCGTTATAATGGTTGGCAGTAACAAACGATGGAGGAAACGGCGATGAAAGAAGCGAAAATATTTATCGACAGACATTTTACAGTGGGAGAGGTGGATAAGCGCATCTACAGCTCCTTTATAGAACACTTGGGACGCGCGGTTTATGGAGGCATTTATCAGCCGGGCAGCCCGCTCTGTGATGAGCAGGGATTCCGCAGGGACGTGATCGGCCTCATATCCAGGCTGAATGTCCCGGTGGTGCGGTATCCGGGCGGTAACTTTGTGTCCGGCTATCACTGGGAGGACGGCGTGGGCCCTAAGAGCGCCCGCCCGGAGAAGATCGATCTGGCCTGGAATGTGATCGAGACCAACCAGTTCGGCCTCAATGAGTTTATGGACTGGGCGGATAAGGCGAAGACAGAGCCGATGATGGCGGTGAATCTGGGTACCAGAGGCGTGGAAGACGCTAAAAACATCGTGGAATACTGCAACTTAAAGGGCGGCAGCTACTACAGCGATTTGAGAAGATCCCACGGCTATGAAAATCCCCATGATATCAAGCTCTGGTGCCTCGGCAACGAAATGGACGGTCCCTGGCAGATGGGACATAAGACGGCCGCTGAATACGGCAGGATCGCGGCGGAAGCCGGCCGTATCATGAAGATGGTGGATCCTTCCATCGAACTGGTGGCATGCGGAAGCTCCTCGCTCACCATGGACACCTTCGGCACCTGGGAGGACACGGTGCTTTCCGAATGCTATGACCAGGTGGACTATCTTTCCCTGCATCAGTATTACGCTAATGCGGAAAACAACACGCCGGAATTTCTGGCCAATACCGTGGCGATGGACAAATTCATTTCTTCCGTGATTTCTATCTGTGATGCGGTGAAAGCTAAAAAAAGAAAGAACAAGTCCATCCATCTCTCCTTTGACGAGTGGAACGTATGGTACCATTCCCATGAGCAGGACCGGAAACTGGAGCGTTGGTGCAAAGCGCCGCATCAGCTGGAAGATATCTATAACTTTGAGGATGCGCTGCTGGTTGCCGGCATGATGATCACGATGCTGCGCCATGCGGACCGCGTGAAGGTGGCATGTCTCGCACAGCTGGTCAACGTGATCGCGCCGATCATGACCAGCGACAGCGGTGCCTGGGCTCAGACCATTTACTATCCGTTTGAGATGATCAGCAATTACGGCCGCGGCGAGGTCTTAAACACCGTCGTGGATTCCCCCGTATATGAGAGCAGACACGCAGATGCGCCCTATCTGGATGCGGTCTGCGTGATGAACGGGGAGGATGAGAGCCTGACCGTATTCGCAGTCAATAAGGATCTGGAGGATTCCATGGAGTTTACCTGTGACCTGCGCCAGTTTGAAGGCTATCAGGTGACGGAGCACAGAGTGCTCACCCATGCGGATGTGAAGGCGGAAAATACGGAAGAAAATCCGGAGAATGTGGTGCCTGTTACGGTGGAAAATGCCAGGGTGGAGTCCGGCATGCTTAAGGCCGTACTCTGCGATAAGAGCTTCCATATGATCAGGCTGCAGAAGCAGTCATAGTTTCAGACAATCGGTGGCTTTTATAATATACGAAGCTGCGGATATCCGTATCGGGATACGCGGTTCAGACCGCCGGTTTTGAAACACCGGAGGAAGTGACTTTGAACAAAAAGTTTGAATAAAAAAAGTAAAAAAAGGGCTTGCAAAAGAGCTGGAATTATGCTAATATATTCTACGGTCGCTTAAGACAGCGGCCGTAGATTGACAGGAGCCCGGCTCCGAAATATGGCTCCATGGTCAAGCGGTTAAGACATCGCCCTTTCACGGCGGTAACGGGGGTTCGATTCCCCCTGGAGTCACTATGTAATATGGACCTTTAGCTCAGTTGGTTAGAGCAACCGGCTCATAACCGGTCGGTCCTGGGTTCGAGTCCCCGAAGGTCCACTAACCTTACTAAAGGTAAAGATTACATAACAGCATATGGCCCAGTGGCTCAGTTGGTTAGAGCGCCGCCCTGTCACGGCGGAGGTCGACGGTTCGAGTCCGTTCTGGGTCGTTTCAACAGTATGGGGTCTTAGCTCAGCTGGGAGAGCATCTGCCTTACAAGCAGAGGGTCATAGGTTCGAGCCCTATAGGCCCCATTGCACATAGTGCAAAATTGCCGGCGTGGCGGAACTGGCAGACGCACAGGACTTAAAATCCTGCGGGACTAATCTCCCGTACCGGTTCGATTCCGGTCGCCGGCATTGTATGAAATACGGACGGTGAACATCCGTTGTTTCGTACTCCGAATCATTTATTATATATATGTGTGCGTAGCTCAGCTGGATAGAGCGTCTGACTACGGATCAGAAGGTCGCGAGTTCGAATCTTGTCGCACACGTTAAAAGTACAAGGCAAAAAAGATATATGGCCCGAAAAACCAGTGTTTTCAAGCCTTGTGGGGCTCCCAACTACGAAAAGTTGGGGGCCCTGATTCTTAGATATCCACACCCCGGAAAGTCACTCTGACCGGAGTCGAACCCGCACCCATTCCAGGGTACGCGAGCCGGTCAGGAAAAAGGCAAACGGGGGCATAAACAGAATAGCAGGATTGCGGAGGCGGCTCAAAGGGGCCGCCTCTACTCGTATCAGCGCCGGAACCAATGAAAAAGGTTCCGGCGCTTTTATATAGGGTGCGCCCAGCAAAGGGTAACACGGCTGTAAAGAGCGTAACGAAACCTTTGCGGCTATGTTCGAGGAGCGAAGCCGACTAATCCGGGAAAACTTCGCCCTGCGCGTCATTTTCGTCTACGGTCGGAAAAACGCCTATCAGTTTTAGAGGAGTATCGGCCTGGCCTGACGATCCATTTGATGTTGATGACTTTTCCGCACAAGATGAAAGAGCAAACAGAGTTGGCGGTCCGTTTCGGGCCGCCAACTCTGTTTGCTTGTATGACTCAGGTTATTGGGGAATGAGAACCGTGAGGGCGCCTGCGCCGTCGTAGTATTTTCGGCTTGGCATCTGTTCTGTGGTGACGAGATAGCTGTATGCCGCTCCGCCGCTGCCGGCGCCTGACCGCAGGTCGCGCCCACACTGTTTTCGGAGGAAACATTGTCGGTGATTTCCACATAGGAGATAGGCTGAACAATGTACCTGTGTGTGCTGCCCGGCTCCAGATCCTGCATGGTGAACGAGGTCTCTGCCGTGGTATCCAGCATCTGAATTAGGCCGGTGGACTCAAAATATTCAAAAAGCTGATACTCGACCGCGCCGTCCATGCTCTGCCAGGACAGCGTGATGCTGTCCGGCGATATGGAAATGGCCGATACCACAGGAGCGCCGAGAGTAGCCAGTTCCACCTTCTGCTCCGGTTCTCTTCCGCCCAGCACCTGGATGACGCGGAAGCCTACATCCTCATAGCCCAGGCTGGCGTTTCTGCCCTCCTTACGGTACTCGGTGCGGCAGTCGGTTCTGGCGGAAAACCAGGAGCCACCCTTTACACCGAAGGCGGTGCCGCCCTCTGTCTGGGAACGCACCGTGGAGGTCCATTCCCAGACATTGCCCCAGAATTCCACTGCGCCGTGGGCGCCTCGGGTCACCTCCGCATACTGCTCCACCGGCGTTCTTCCGTCGGCAACGCCGCAGTTAAAGGCGGCATCCTTGGGCATATGGCCGGCGGCCAGCTCCCACTCGCTTTCGCTGGGCAGGCGATAGGTATTTACGCCGTCCCGCTTCGTCAGCCATGCGCAGTAGGCTTCCGCATCCGAATAGGAGACGAAGTTAACGGGATAATTTTCTTGCCCTGCCGCATACATACCGCCTGTCCAGTTGGAGGGTGCTTCTGCGCCGGTGGCGGTGAGGAAGGCCGCATATTCCCCATTGGTAACAGGGGTACGTTTAACATAGATGCTCTCACCGGCACCCATAACCGGGATGTAGTCGTACTGGGAAGCATTAGAGATTTTCCACTTCAAAAGGCGGGGATCGGTGAAGCGCAGCATACTGCTGTTGATGCGATTCCAGTAGGTCATGTACATCTCCTGGACGATTTCCTCCATTTCGGCGACCTTGGCGTCTCCGCCGGGCTTCCCCGCCGTCTCGGCCCGCAATTCCGCCAGTTTTGCCTCTTTCCGAACCAGCACGGCGTCATAATTGGCGATGACTGTATTCCGCAGCTCCAGGTAATGTGCCTGTGTAGGCTGTCTCTGATATAGGGAGATGAGCGTTTTTGTTTCAGCATTGAGTTCCGGCTGTTCTGTCTCAATGAAATCGCTGTTTTCAAACATATTGGAGGCACCGGCCTCTATGGAGACAGCCGGGAGCAGGCTGGCTGCCATAAGCGCTGACAGAAGAAGAGCGGCAAGGGTAGATGCAATCAGTTTTCTATTTTTCATTCTGTCAAACCTCTTTCTAGGATCACTTGGATCCATGTTTTTTATAAGAAACAGCATATATCGCTGTCCTTATCCCTTGATTTACTTTGTTTCTCCAATCAGCCATCCGATCAGGTCGATCCCCTCATCCAGATAGGTCAAAGCCGGTACCGCAAAGTGGTCGGCGCCATCGAGCACCGTAATCCGGGCTGCACCGCCGGCCTCTTCCAGCTCCGCCACCATTTCCGCCGAGGAATCCGGCGGGACGATGGTATCGGCAGAGCCGACAAAGGCCCAGATGGAGGTATTGTGCAGGGACTCGACCGTGTCCGCCGTTCCTTTCGCACTGCCTGAAAGGGGGGCGATCCGAGCAAACAACGCCGGGTATTTAGCGGCGAGATTCCATGTCCCCGTACCGCCCATGCTGTGACCTGTCAGGGAAATATTGCCCGTATCAATATCAAGTTCCGATACGGTGGTCTGGATCAGCCGATAGAGGGAATCGTCTGCCTCCGCCCAGCCTTTTTGTGCAGAGGGCAGCTGTGGGATCAGGACGTAAGCGCTCACATCGCCCAGCGCTCCCGTTTGCAGATACTGGGGAAATCCGTCCATGGAGGTGATGAGGTTCAAGTCGCTGCCCTTCCCGCTTCCACCGTGGAGGTAGACGATCAGAGGCATCTGCTCCGCTGGATCGGACGGGGTATACAGCCAGTAGCCCAGGCCATCATCAGCGGCGCTGTGGGCTTCAAATGTGGAGGCCGTATGATCTTCCCGGTCGCGGAAGAGGGAGGTCACGATCTGGCCGCGGGTGCAGGGGCCGTCCGGGCTGAAGGTGCTCTCTGTGGTACATGTGGTAATGCCCTGTTCCACGGCCCACAGCGCCGCGTCATAGTAGTGGTCGCTCTCATATACATCCAGGAATGGGGGATACCCCTCAGAATCCGTGGACGCAAAAGTGGCTGTGGACAGAGCGGTCAGCAGCAGACATAGGGACAGCAGCCCAACGAAGCACTTCTTTTGTTTCATCAATTCTTCGTCTTCCTTTGTGGTTTTTAGGTATGTCCTTTTCATGCCCTTATTCTACTCCGGGAGGCCGGGGCGTTTCGAGGGTCAAACCGTGGCAAAATTGTGGCAGTTTTTACGGGTGGCGGCCCATCCCGTGGCGGGCTGGACAGGATGACAAAAACGCATCCCGCAGGCGGAATTTCCGCTTGCGGGATGCGTTTTGCTGATCTATCTGGATTTACCCCGAAACCAGGGTCACGTTGCCGCTTGCAGCGTCAGGGTGAATATCGCGCCGCCGGTCTCCCCGTTGGCCGCCGTCAATTCGCTGCCCATCTTTTGGGCCGCGGAGCGGGCGATGGCAAGGCCAATGCCGAAGTTGCCGCCCTTGCCCTTGTAGCAGCGCTCAAAAAGGTGGGGCAGATCTTTTTCCGCGATGCCATCGCCGTCATCCGCTACGGCGATCCGAACCCGGCCGCTCTCCTCCACAGCGGAGACGGTGACAGTGGTTTTGGCATAGCGGATGGCATTGGTCAGCAGATTATCCAATACCTTTCCCAGCAGATCCTCCTCCCCCCAGGCAGCCAATCCCCGGTTGAAGGGCGCAAGGACCAGAGAAACCTGCTTTTGGAGGGCCAACCCGTTCAGCCGATCCAGCCCGTCCTCCACAAAATCCGCAACACGGACGGGGCCAAGAGAGACGTCCTGCTGGCCTGTTTCCATGCGGGAGAGAGTCAGCAGGCTGTTGACCAATTCGGTGAGCCGGGCGCTCTCCTCCAGAATGGTGTGGGCAGCGTCCTGAGGCGTGTGGAATACCCCTTGCTCAATTCCCTGGGCGTAACCGCTGATGGACATGAGAGGATTTCGGAGTTCGTGAGAGACATTCTGAAAGAAGGTTTTCTGTATCTCATCGGCGCGCATGAGCTGGCCGGACATCCGGTTCATGGCCAGCCGGAGATCCTCCAGCTCCCGTAGCGAAAAGTCCGGCCGGATCTCCTCAAAGCCGCCGCCGCCGATCCGCTCCGCCTCCCGGCACAGCCGGTGCAGTGGGCGGGTGACACTGCGGGCGGTCATCCACAGCACCGCCATGATCACCAGAACGAATGCGGAGGAGACGGCCAGCACCAGCAGGCTGGCTTCCCGGACCCAGGCGCTGATTTGAGAGGTGGAGCAGTAGGTGATGAGGCATTGAAGCTGGACGGACCGTGTGGGGATCTCGTAGAGGTTCACAAGATAGACCTCGCCGTCTGATCCGCTCAACTCCATCGCTTGGCCGGCTTCAGGCAGTCCCTCCGTTTGAATGTACCAGATCACGTTCTCCGCCAAGGGGGAAATGGCCGTTTTATCCGCCTCCTCCCGGGGATAGATGATCTGCAGTTCCCCGCCCAGAATCATCAGTTCCGCGTCACCGCCCATCCGCCGGACCATGGGTCCCACCTGACTGAGAAAGTTCCGCACTCGGTCAGCCGTGACGGTTCCCGCAGGACTGGAGGCAGGGGTAGAGGCCACGGGCTGCCCTGCCTGGTCGCTGCCCGTGCCGAGCCCCCCGCCTTCCCCGTCCGCCGTTTCGCTCTGGTCGAGAAAGCAGCTTCTCATCAGAGGAAGAACGGCCTGCTGCAAGGTCTCCAGATCCTCCGCCGCCTTTGCATAGGCATACTGTTTTGCGGCCCGACTGAAAATCAAGCAGGAAAGGGGCGGGAGCAGCAACAGAACCGTCATGGTGGGCAGCAGGAGACGGCCGAGGAGCCGCTGTTTTTTCCCATTCATAGGGATTCCTCCTGGGCGATACGGAAGCCAAAACCCCAAACGGTCTCTACCCGCACGGGGCTGTTCAAATCCCGGAGCTTTCGCCGCAGCCGCTTCACCAGATCGTCCGTGGCGCGGGTGTCCGCCTGCCAATCCACCTGCCACAGAGCCTGCAGCAGCTCGTCCCGACTCACCGCCCGGTCCCGGTGCTGTACCAGATAGGCCAGAAAGTCAAATTCCGTGGGTGTCAGCGTCAAAGGCGCGCCATTCAAAAGGGCGCTGCGGCGCTCTGGATACAGGCGGAGCGCGCCGAAGGCCAGTTCACACGCCGTCTCGTTTGCCGGAGCGGGCTTTTGGACACGGCGCAGGAGCGCGTGGACCCGAGCCACCAACTCCAGAGGGAGAAAGGGCTTGATGAGATAGTCGTCGCTGCCGAGGGTCAGCCCCGTCACCCGGTCATAGGGGCTGTCCTTGGCGGAGACGATAATAATGGGCAGTTCGGCATTGGCTTTTCGTAGCATGGAGCAGACGCTCAGACCGTCTGTGCCGGGCATCATCACATCCAGAATCACCAAATCGGGCAGTTGGGCGCTGCTGGCCGCCAGCAGCGCGTCCCCGGTTTCAAAGGTCTGCACCGTGAATCCTTCTTGGGTGAGAAAGGCAGCGATCAGATCTCGAATATTCTTTTCATCGTCGGCCAGATAAATGATTTGAGGCATAGAAGCGCCCCCTTTCCTGTTCTGTTTCTTATCATAGCATTCGCTGTTCCGTTCGTAAAGTCCTGCCACAAAATTGCCACAGTTTCACCCTCGAACCGCCCATACTGTCTGGGCTACAATAACTGTCGTGGATCGGAAATGCTTCAAAACGACGCAGAAAGGGAGGGGTAAGAAATGTGGCGGACATCCCAGTTCAGTACATCCCCATGGGGCAGGACCTCTGCGCGCTGCTAACCGGAACCTGCAGAAGCCCCTGAAAGGAGGTGCGTCCAGATACTTGAACGGACGATTGACATTGTTGAAAGCGATCTGCATTCAAACCGGCTGCACGCGAGCCTTTGAACTTCAAGCTTTGAGCGAGGCAGCCTCTCATCCGATTCCACAAAAACAGAACACGAGGAGGAAGCCGCCGAATCAGACGCGGCAAAGTGCGACCATGCTTGAGATGAACCCAAATTTGGATTTTCTGCTGGCGGGGCTGGCCCTGCTTCTGTTTGTCCTGTTCCATTTCCATCGCCAGCGCAGACTGCGGGACTGTCGGAGCGACCTGTTCTTGGGAATGCTTCTGACCGCCATCGTCGCGCTGCTGGCCGGGATCGTCAGAAACACGGCGCTGTATGTGAGTGACGGCGCCTGTGTCCCTTTGATCAAGGGATCCATGGCGCTGATACTAATCTTGCAGATTCTCATTCACTTTGAACTTTTTCTCTACGGTGAGTATCTGCACGGATCGTCCCCGGAAACACTGCGGCGGACGTTCTGGCTGGCGGCCATACCCTGCCTGATTGGAGCGGTGCTGGTGCTGGCCGATCTGAACGGCACAAGGATCTTCCGTGTGATGCCGGAGAGAGCGCTGGTTCCCGGCCCTTATTACGCTGTGCTGTACGGCGGACTGCTGCTTCTGGATCTGGCGGCCATGCTCCGCAGCATCCAGGATTGCAGGAAAATGGGGCGGCGGAGTTGTCTCGCCGTGCCGGAAGCCGCGGTAGTTCTGCTACTGTGTACCCTGCTGCATTTGCGGGCTGGTATCCATATGCTGACCTGGTTTGGAATTGCCATGGCAGTGACCATACTGTATCTGCTCATGTTCAATCCAGACTCCTATCTGGACCCGCTGACCCAAGTATTCAATTATCAGTATTTTGAACAGTGGAGCGCAGAGCAGCTGACGCGAAAAAAGCCCCTTTACCTGTTGGTGGTGGAGCTGAACCAGCTCAAGCGCATCCGCAAGCTGTACGGTGTGGATATGGGGAACGAGATGCTGCGCGCCGTTGGCGACGTCCTTTGGACGCTGGAGCCAAAGCGTCGGGTGTTTCGCACCGCCGTGGAGCGGTTTGCCCTCTGCACGGATGAACAAGCCGACTACGAAGCGCTAAAAAGCCGCGTCCTTGCATTTCTGGAACAGCCCGCCGTCCTCGGCCCGGCGCGCCTGCAAATCTCCGCCGTGCTGTGCGGGATGACCGCGGTGGAAACATCCCACCTGAAGGGCCGCATGCTCGCCTACGCGGAGCATCTGCTGGCGCTGGCTGCAAAGAAACAGCCGCCCCAGTTTGTCCAGAGCGGTGAGGAGACCCTGCGTCGCTTTCTCTATGAGGAGGTGGTGGAACGGTTTTTGGAAACCGCGCTCGCACAAAACTGCTTTGAGGTCTGGTATCAGCCGATTTATTCCCCGAAAGAGCGCCGCTTTGTCTCTATGGAGGCGCTAAGCCGCCTGCGTCATCCGCAGTTGGGCCTCGTGCCGCCGGACGTGTTCATCGGGGTGGCGGAACGCAACGGGAGCATTCCAAGGCTGGGCCGCCTGCAATTTGAAACCATCTGCCTTTTTTTGAAGGAGCATCCCGCGCTGATGGATGAGCTACGGACGGTCAAGGTCAATCTTTCCCCCCGAGAGCTGATGGAGCCGGAATACTGCGCCGAACTGATGGAGACGATCCACCGTCACGGACTGCCCTGTCACTGGTTTCAGTTTGAAATTACCGAAACCGTGGCTACGGAATATACCCGCACGGTCACACAGGCGGTGGAGATATTTTCTGCTGAGAGCATTCAGCTGGTTCTGGACGACTTCGGCGCTGGCTATGCCAATTTGAGTAGTCTTTTGAAGCTGCCCTTTACAACGGTCAAAGTAGACCGCTCCCTGCTGCGGGGAATCTGCGAGGACCCAAGGGCCGCAACCTTTTACCAAGGTCTGGTCACCGGACTGCAAAACGTCGGCTGCCGCGTGGTGGCGGAGGGTGTGGAGCGGAAACAGGAGGCCGACCTGCTGGAGCAATGGGGGGTGGATATGATCCAGGGCTTTTACCATGCCCGTCCCCTTCCGCCTGAGGAACTTTTGATTCTGCTGGCTGGTTCGGCCTGCACAGGCACCGTTTCCTGAGCAGCGGCGGAGCCCGCGAAAGCAAATTGCCAGCCCCAGAAGAACTATGGCAAGGAGGGCTCCGAGATTATCCTGGACAATTCCGCCGCCACTACACCTCGGAATATGAGGACGATGACGACCGTAGGAACATGGCTGGTTGAGGACAATGCGCTGAATGCGGTGTCTGCGAATCATTTCCTGGAGGTGCTGATGGATATCCGTATGCCAGTCATGGAGGGACTGCCACACCTATGCGGCAGTCCCTCTTTCGATCATTTGTTTTATTTATAATTCACCGTCGGATGTATTATCCTCCGCGCCTATTTTCTGCACCACCAGTTTGATATACAAAAAGGTCAGAACGGTCATTGTAAAGCCAAGTACGTTTAATACCTGCTGTGCGTAGAGGCTGTGGCCGAACAGCACCAGCGGGTTCTGCTGGAAATAATCCAATAGTCTGCCGCCCAGCGCACATACCGCGAAACCGTACAGGCCGCCCAGAGAGGAGACCAGCGTGAGCTGTATCATGCGGCGTTCACGGTTAATGAGATCAAGCTGTATGCCGAAGAGGCCGATTCCGATAAACGAATAGGCTACGGCGCCCACCGGGCTTAGTATGACCGTCATGATATAAGCATTGCCGGGAACCGTGAAAGCAAGGAGAAGATACTGTATGCCGAGCGTCAGTATAAAGTATTTTAACACGCGTGCCATGCCGTAATAGTCCCCGTATCTGCCGATCTTTGGCGTGATGTAGATACGCAGCAGATTGCTTATAAAGCCGATCACCATGAGGAACGTATAGGACAGGTTCAGTTCCTTGATCTGATAACTGGCGTTAAACTGGGCGCTGATATAGGCGCAGTTCATCCACATAATATTCAGGAAGAATATAGCCCTGAATTTCGGTGAGAGCAGCGCTGCCTTCAATTCGGCCGGCAGGCTTATATGCCTGCCGGAATTTTGTTCCGCATTGTTTTTCTTAGCCAGATGTCCATGCATCTCCCGTCCCAAGGCGTCCGTATCCGCCAGCCGGGGCTCCTTCATGCAGCTGAAGGCGGTGGTGCTGATCACAACCAGCAAAAATATGATGATGCCGATGATGATAAAGGCAATGATGATATTTCTGCTTTTAAAGAAGTCCAGGATTCCGCCGGCAATCAACAGGGCTACGGATACCGAGAGAACCACGGAAGAATCCTTGATTGACAGATAACGTCCGCGCAGTTTGGCCGGCACCAGACTGGCGATCCAGTCAGAAGCCGCCGGCCCTCCGATCTGTGCACAGACCTGGGCAGTCAGAAAACAGCCGATGAGCAGCCACATTTTCTGCGCGTCGGTTATGGGCAGGAGAGGGATAAAAAAGATGAAGGACAGCAGTATTCGCGCGGATGCGGTAAAGCATACCAGAAGCTTATACTTTTTGAGACGATTTGTAAGCCCCATGGTCAGAAGCTGAGATACTGCGGCAAGGCTGGCCAGGGAGATGATAACGCCGATATTAGCATCGGAGACGCCGATATTTGTCATCAGAGATGCAAAAATCGTGCCCGCAGTCAGGTTACCGATTGTCTGTACAGCGGAGTCGCCGATTGTGTAACAGACGCGGCTTTTTTTCAGGTCCGCCTTGCTTTCCGGCAGCGCCATGAAATAGATACGGCGCAGCCTCCCCAGAAAATACTTTCCTAACAATCTAATATCGGCCATTGCCATATCCCCCGCGAATATCGTTTCTATCGCGATTCTATCACAAAGCCGGCCATTGTAAATGTACTTTCTTGTTATGAAGATGTGGTAAATTGACGTGAAAAAAAGAACCAGTTTCAAACAATTATTGAAACCGGTTCAGCACATCATGGAGGGAATTATCCTCAAAGAAAGTGTTGGCATTATACAGAAAAAGCACATCGCTGATCTGTTTTTCGCCGATCAGCTCCTCTATGTCTCCATAATAATAACGTGGGTCCACCATAACGATTTCACGGTAATAGGGAGTCAGAAAAGGTACGAAGCAGTTGGCGTAGGAATCTTTAATCAGGAGCAGCCGTCTTTCATTTGCGGATTCTGTGCGTATATCCACGAGAGGATAATTGCCTCCCAGAAAGACGGCATATTTATCCTTTTCGTCCAGTTTGCTGCTGACATAGAGGGAAGCAGATTTCTTCTGCTCCTCCACATAATGTACCACCAGTTTTTCCGCCTCCTGGGGCAGATAGACGGAGATGGTATCCTTCTGACCGTAATATCCGCTCCTGCTTGCCAGAGTGCCTTTAAAATCTTCTGTAACCGGATAAAATTGATTCTTATTATCCTCCGGGCTGATGCCAAGGGTTCCTGCGGCGGCGCTGAAGGCATAAAAAGCGCCCAGCGTAGTCCAGTGATGGTCGGTGCGGTAATAAAGCTCTTCCTCCCGATGAGAATAGAGGGCCGGATAGACGTCGATCATGGTCAGATCCGTTTCCAGTGAGGCATACAGCTTATCAAGCATTTCCTTTTGATCCGGAACCGGTGCGAAAGACGGCAGCTTATCGGTGAGGACGGCAGCGGCATCCGGCACCACAATCATGGATATGTTCAGGCTCGGATGGACCCTTGCAAAGGATTGGATGGCCTTTACGTTCTGCGGATAATGTCTGGAATCCGGATAGGCGCAGGCCTCCAGCAGATATCCGTCTTTCCCCAGATAGACGCCGTTGGACTCCCGCTTGCCCAGGATTAGATCGGCAGTGGTCTTAACTTTCACCCAGAGATCCCTGAATGCAAACTGGTCCGTCTGATATTTTTCAAATTTAGTCATAAACCGTCCGCTTAAAACCGATTCGGCGGTCGGCACAGGCCTTTGCTCCAGCATACGGTTTTCGGTTTCTGAAAAGGCCCGGTCTTTGTGCAGGGCATTGAATGCCAGCAGCAGTCCCAGGGATGCCAGAAAAAGGATACCCAGCAAAGCGCAGCTTTTCAACATATTTTTCTTGGATTTTTTCGTCATTCTATTGCTCCTGTCGCGTTCCTAAAAGCGGAAATAGAGGAACGGATTGTAGGTATCGTTAATCAGATAAGCCACCGATAAAAAGAATAAAACGGTATGCAGGGCGGAATACAGAAAGATCTGCCGTTTCTTTACCGTGTTCGCGGCTCTCATCCAGATGTTATAAAAAAACGGTGTGCATGCCAGCGCGGCAGCGGCGAGCAGGATCAGGCCGGTATAAAGATAGTATATGCCGGCGTTGTCGAACAGTGGGCCGCCGTTCATATGAAACAGCGTGCCCAGGTAAGTGGCCGCGCTTCCCAGATCGCTGCAAAAGAAAAATACCCAGCCGATCATGACGATCAGCATGGTATAGAGAACACGCAGCAGGTGCGGCAGTTTCTCCAGCACACTTTTCAGCACGTATTTTTCAATGACCAGGAAAATGCCATAATACAGGCCCCACAGTACGAAATTCCAGCTGGCGCCGTGCCAGAGACCGGTCAGCATCCAGACGATCAGGATATTGCGGATATGCCTGGCCGCCCCGCCCCGATTGCCTCCCAGCGGAATGTAAATATATTCGCGGAACCAGGCCCCTAAAGAAATATGCCATCTGCGCCAGAAATCAGTGACGCTGCCCGCACAGTAGGGATGGTCAAAGTTGGGCTTAAAATCGAACCCGAACATTTTGCCCAGGCCGATGGCCATATCCGAATATCCGCTGAAATCAAAGTAGATCTGGAAAGTATAGCAGAGCACACCCACCCAGGCTGACAGCGTGGACATCTGCGGCAGCGCCTGAACGGTCTGAAACACACTGCCTAAGTTGTTGGCAAGCAGCACCTTTTTGGTCAGTCCCCAGATGAAATACTGCGCCCCCTGTCCGAATTTGGCGAGAGAGTGAGTCCTGTTTTTCAGCTGCTGGGCCACATCGCTGTACTGCACGATCGGGCCGGCCACAAGCTGCGGGAACATGGATACATAGAGCCCAAAAGACAGAATGTTTTTCTGAACCGGCACTTTCTTACGGTAGACATCCACCAGATAAGAAAGTGTCTGAAAGGTGTAGAAGGAGAGTCCGATAGGCAGCGCCAGAGAAAGCTTCGGCAGATTCACGGGTAAAACCAGATTCAGGTTATCCGCAAGAAACCCGTAGTATTTAAAAAAGCCCAGCAAAAATAAATTGACCACTACAGCCGTAAGCAGGCTGAAGCGTGCTTTTGCGGGCTTGTCTGATTTTCTGTGTATATCAATTCCCATCACATAATTAAATACAATGCTGTATATCATAAGCAGAACATAGACCGGCTCGCCCCATGCGTAAAAGAACAGGCTGAAAATCAGCAGAACGATGTTTTTGAAACGGGCCGGCGCCAGATAATATAAAAGCAGCACAGCCGGAAGAAAGGTAAAGATGAATAAAATACTGCTGAAAACCATAAGTATCCTCCAAGTCAGATCAGGTCAGGGTGTCTTCAGTCCTTTTATAAACGCCCTGCTGTAAGTCTCCGCTTCCGGAGAAATCACAAACAGCAGATAATTTCCCCGGACGGTCAATATGTGATCGCGGATCAGCTTCGTCTGTTCCGCGCCATAGCCTTCAAAGTTAGCCAGCTGGCTGTCTATGCGTTTGGATATGCTCTGCTCCGCCGCATCGGCGAGCTGAGGGGATTTCACCTCAAGCAGCAGCAATTCGTCCACATCCATGCTTTCGATGGAAGTATAGAGCACAAAACCTGCCAGGTCCTCGGAATTTATGCCGTAGAGCCTTTTTAAAGCGCGGCTGTCCGCCTGCTTCAGGGTATCTGTATCGATGCCGGCGCATACGGCATCTGCCAGGTCATCAAAATTAACCTGTACGCGCGCTCTTTTTATAAATCCCATGATCATCACTGCCAGCAGCACAAGGAGCAGCAGTTTCAGCATTCTAATCAGTCGGTCCATCCCCGCTCCTCTCCAGACCTGCAGTTTCCGCCATATGCTCCAGCCACAGATGATAATATGGCTTCTTGACATGTATGCCGTCTTTTTGATAAATATTTTCCAGGCCGTCCAAAAGTCCGGCGTTGTCGATATAAGTCAGCCCCAGTTCATTGCACATATCCTGAAGCTCCTGATTAAAAGCGTCCACATTGCCGTAAACCGGTTTTTTGTCGATGGCCTTCTGCTGGATGGGAAGTATGCAGTTGATGTAAATCGGTACATCGGGAAGCGCGTCCCGCAGTTCCTGAATCCGCGCCTCGTAGGCTTTTTTATAGCGGCCGCCGTCTCCGCGGTAATATTCCAGATCGTTCATGCCGATGGCGATGAACACCGCTTTGGGGGAGAGGGTGATTGCGGTCTGTATTTCATCGGAGGCCGCCCCGGCGGTCATTCCCTTTTTAGCGATTACAATCTCTTTGTCCAGGATTTCATAGTCCAGAAGGCCTTCGGTGATGGAATCGCCCATGATGACGGTGCCGGTAAAGAGGGCCTTCATCTCGCGGTCCACCCTGGATGCGGCTGTTTCTGTGGGCTGCGATTCCCCGGCGTCTTCACGGTTTTCTGCTGGGGCTGTTTCTCCGGGTAACGGTGCATGATCCGCAGGGGCTGTCTGTCCGGGATCCTGTCCGCTTTCCGGCGGGACTGCCGTCTCCGGTGTCCGGCTGCCGTCAGAGGATTCGGCCTGTTTGGGTGCCTCAGTGCCGGAAGAGGCTTCTGTCTCCTGTGCCTCCATGGCCAGAATCTCTTTTTCTATGGCCGCAGGATCCGATTGTTCCAGAGCGGCGATTTTTTCAATGCCTTGTATGGTCTGCTGCGCCTGAATGGAGGAAGGAGTTCCCGGAATAGCCATATATCCCAGAAGAAGGGCTGCTGCTGTCAGGGATAAACAATATACTTTTTTCTTATGTCTCATGTCCGCCTCCCAAGATAGAATTAACGATCTATTAGATTAGACTCAGAGAGGAAAATAAAAGTTGCAGGTAAATTTTACAATTTCATTAACCTTTTTCTGCTGCGATAATACTATTATACTTGACGGAATTTTAAATACAACGGCGTCCGCAGAAATGTAAGGATTGTAATCAGGATGTTAAAAAAACGTAATAATAAATAAGAAAATAAAGGAAACTTATCGGGGTATCTCCATCGTCTAACTGACTCTGTATGAGACAAGCACGGATCTGGTCGCAGTGAAAGTGGTAAAAAGTGAATGAATAAAAAATGACGAACATCTCGGCCGGCCGACCGGGATGTTCGTCATTTTGGAACGGGATTCTGTTTCGTGGTGCGGATTTTATGAATCCGGCATAATGCCGGCCAAACCTCTGGCGTACATTAAAAGCTGCTGCTGGCGGCCTGTATCCATGAGATCGTACAGCTTAAGCAGCTCCTCCTGCCGGTCGGTGAGATCCGGATATGTATCCGCTGTGGAAAAAAGCTGTGCCAGCGATACATCAAGTCCCCGTGCGATTGATCAGGCCGGGCGTATTCTTACCGAGATTTGACAAGGAGGATTTTGGTATATTACCCGCCTTTGCCATCTTGTTCTTGGAAAGTCCCTTTGCCTTTCGCAGACGTTCGATATTATCAAGCACCAGAGTCAGTTCAGGACAATCCGGGTTGAACTGTTTCATCTCCATATAACTATTCCTTCCTGAAGAGGTCACCCTCTGATAGCGGTTACAGAAGCATCTGCTATTATCTTAAGGCTTAATTTGTTTTAACTGTTAGTACTATAAATAAACGTGAAAGGTACTAAAATTGGTACTATATACTTACGAATTATTTACTATGAATAAGCAAAGAAATGAAAGAGGGGAAAACAGATGTATGGGATGGAACGAAAGAGCGGAATGAAAAAGAATTTTCCTATTGAATAAAAAACCCGGCAGCATCAGCGGATCTGCTGCCAGGCTTCATATGGAAACATATGGCCGAAGCTCTTATCGATAAAGCTCTGGGAGTGATAGACGGATAAAAGAGTGCGTTTACGTTTCAGCATGTCATCAGACATCGGTGCCCCGGTTTCTTTTACACTGTCCGGGTCATGATATGTGCTAAAACAGAAGAGTGCTGCGTTGGGATGATCCGCTGCGGTGCTGTCAAACGCACGCAGAGCCAGGCTGTGTGTGAGACGGTGCTGTATATGGCCGTATTCGCCGTCCTGGTTGTGGGTGGCCACCGTATCCCATTGTTTCAGCGACAGAATCTTTTCCAGATCCTGGATGATGGATTTCCTTTGAAACCTCCAGCCGCTTCTAAGCCCCAGGATCTTATCCGGATAATTCAGAATGATCCCCACATCACCGGTTTGTTCCAGCGCAGCCTGAAATTCCTGCTCCCTGGCCTGGCAGCTGCCATTTGTCAGGCACACCACCAGATAATCTTCCTCCAGCAGGTGGGCGCCGCCCCAGATGCTCTCATCGTCCGGGTGTGCGACGATCATGAGATGATTGATCCCTTTTGTTTTCTGCCTTAAGTAGGAAAGATCCTCCTCGTTTATATGAGAGATAGGATAAAACGCTGATATAGCCAGCACGGACAGCAGATAAATCTGTATGAGAATGATCAGAATGCTGATCAGAATCAGAATTCTTTTTTTCATATCGGTTCCTCTCTGCGGACCCGGCGTTTTTTGGCCGGGACACCGCTAATCGTTTCATTACAAAACCAATCATAGCATTGAATTCTTTCAAAACTTTTACATTTTAGACGAAACCCTTTCGTAAAATGTTCGTTTTTATACAAAGAGTTTTAAGAAAAATCAAGGCCGGATGAAAGATTTACGCTTTAAAATAGGCAGCAGAATGAAACGTATATGCATCAAGGGGGAGACGATATGAACGAACAGAAAAGAGAAATCCGGTGGAAGACAATGCTGTTTCTGGCCGGTGTTTCACTGCTTATGGTACTTTTGACTTTAAGTCCCGGAGAGGTTTTCGGATCGAAAGTGGACTGGTTTGCGCAGCACAGCGTGCTGCCGGAGTATTTCCGTTCCGCTTTTTACAGGACCGGAGAGCTCATACCCAAGTTCATACCGCAGTTGGGCGGCGGGCAGAACACATTTCAATATTCCTATTACGGGCTGCTTAACCCGGTTATTTTAATATCATATCTGCTGCCGTGGGTTTCGATGGCGGATTATGTAATGTGTTCCAGCATACTTCTCTATGTGGCCTCCGGTCTTTTGTTCTATGTCTGGATGAAGCGAAACGGCAGAAGTGAAAAAACGGCGGCCGCAGCAGCCCTCTTCTTTCTATTTGCATCGCCTATGCTTTATCACAGCCATAAGCAGCTCATGTTTGTTAATTATATGCCTTTTCTGCTCATGGCCCTGATGGGCGTCGACCGGTATTTTGAACAGAATAAACCGGTTCTGATGATCACGGGCGTTTTTCTGATGATCATGACAAGCTACTTTTTTGCAGTAGGAGGTATACTGGCGGTAACTGGGTACGGTATTTTCTGCTTTTACCGCAGACAGCGTGTCTGGGACAATAAAGCTTTTATGAAAGAAGGTATTCGGTTTGCAGCGCTTATGGTGATTCCGGTTTTAATGAGCGGCGTGCTCACTATGCCGTCTCTGGCAGCGCTGGCAGGAGGGCGTTCAGAGGACGGCGGAATGCAGATGAATGCCTTAAGCCTGCTGCTGCCTGATCCGGATCTGATGCCGGCCCTGTATCAGACCTATGGCATGGGGCTGACCGCAGTGTTTGCCGCCGCGTTTGTCGGCCTGTTTTTTACCGGGAAGAAGGAACACAGGTTTCTGGCTGGCTTTCTCGCCGCTGTGATCTTTATACCGGGCATCCGCTATCTGCTTAACGGCGGCCTGTATGTGCGGGGAAAATCCCTGATCCCGTTTCTGCCTTTGGCGGTGTATTCGATCAGCATATTTTGGGAGAATCTGGACCAGTTCGCGGGACAGAAAAAGTTTTTTAAGGTTCTGATACCGGCCGGTGCGCTGCTTGCTGTGTTTTTCACCTTTCCCGTCTGTTTTGCATTTGCTGCGGATATGGCCATTACTGCGGCCACGCTTTGGTATGCTGCAAAAAAGAAAAACCGGAACTATTTCACCGTTCCCATGCTGGTGATTGCCGGCTGTGTCTGCATCGGAGCCAGCCGCAGCGATACGCTGATGAAAAGCGAGGAAATGGACCGGATTTATGCGGCCGGCAGGCGTGATGCGGTGGAAGAGGCGCTGGAGAACGAGGAGGAACCCGCACGTTTCCAGGATCTAACGCAGGACGCCGCATCTTCTAATATATCCTACGGCCCCCACAGCCTTCGCACATCGATTTACTCTTCTTCCTATAATAAGGACTACATGGATCTGTATAAGAGCGGTTTTTATAATGCGAACCGGGCGGGAAACGCCATTACGGCATCCGACAGCGCCAATATACTGTTTGAGACCATGATGGGCGTTAAATATCTGGTTTCCGACGGTGCTGCTCCTGCGGGATACAGCCCCGCAGGCCGGACAGACAGCGGTGTGCTCTATAAAAACGATGCGGTGCTTCCACTGGGATATGCGCGTTCTGCAGTGATGGGGCAGGAGGAGTTCGGCCGCTTGAGCGAAGCGGAGAAGCCGCTTGCAATGCTTGAAAATGTGGTGGTCGGCCAGAGCGGCCAGGAAGCCGCCTCATCACGCTCCCTTCGGCCTGTGCCTGTGGACCTGGATCTCATGATGCCAAAAGATGCAGGTGGAAATTATAAGATTCATGCCGAATCCCCCTTTACAGTTCAGCTTGATTTGGATATGCTGGGGGAACAGGATATTTTAATGCTGCAGTTTCATGTGAATCCGAGGGACGGTAAAAATGTGACAATTAAAGCCAACGGGGTTGTCAACTATCTGGATGTGGAGGATACGATTTATCCTAACGGTAATTATGATTTTTTCTATGCGCTTTCATCTGCTGAAGGTCTGAAGAAACTGACGCTGGAATTCAGCGCCGGCAGCTATGAGCTTTCAGGGTTTAAGGCCTGGAAAACCGATTACGGTCTGATCCGGTCTGCAGTATCGGATGCAGATGCATTTAAGGCGGATGCTAAGAGCATGGAAAGCGGAAGAATAAGCGGTCAGGTGCGGGCATCTGCGGACGGGTATTTTACGATGAGCATACCTTTTGATTCCGGTTTCCGTGCCTGGGTGGACGGCGTGGAAGTGACGCCCGAGAAGGTAAACGGCGCTTTTTTGGGCTTTCCCATAACCGCAGGAGAGCATCGGGTGGAACTTGAGTACAGCGTCCCGCTGCTCGCGTTTGGCATAGCGTTAAGCCAGGCCGGTCTGCTTGCGTTTCTGGCTGTGGCCGCGGCGGAGTTTGTCTGGGTGCCGGCACAAAGCTGGCGCAGAGAGCGCGCAGGGCTGCACCTTGGCAAACAGGGGCGCGCTAACGCATGAGTGAAGAATAAAGCCGCCTGTCCTGCCGGGAGAACAATGCGGTTACAAGATAAAGAGCTGGGTGGAGAGTGAAGATGAAAAGAAAGAGAAGAGAAGAAGGGCAGAAAATGCATACCTTCAGCAGCGTATGCCGCCTGCTGCTGTGGGATTGGACGACGCTTCTGTTTTTCGAGCTGACCTACAAATTTTTATTGATATTTTTGACACCGTATTTTCAGGATATATTAAGCTATGCAATGAGACGGGCAGGTATGTCGTATTTGTCCCAGGAAAATATAGCGATGATTTTTAGCGATTTACCGGCCGTCCTCATTGTTCTTCTGCTTCTTCTCGCTACGGCGTTTTATGTGTATGTGGAGATGGCGGCAATCGTGCTGTACTGTGAGGCCGGGCTCACCGGAGAATCGGTCAGTGTGCTGTCACTGCTTCGCGGCGCCGTTTCACGCGCCTTCCGGATCTTTCAGCCGCGCAATCTGCTGATGGTACCCTTTGTGATGCTGATTATACCCTTGACAGGCATACCGCTTACTACAGGACCGGTCAGCACTTTGGCCGTACCGGAATTTATTGTAGACTTTATTAATGAAGAAACCGTTTTGAGATTTCTGTACGGCGCACTGGTTGTGGGAATGGAAGTCCTGCTGCTGCGTTGGATTTTCAGCATCAATGAGATGGTGCTTAACAGGAGAAGCTTCCGGCAGGCGTGCCGCGTCAGCATAAACCTTCAGCGGGGCCGGAAACTGCGTACGGTGATTTATATGATTGTCTGGGTGGCGGTCTTTTCCCTGTTGGCGTCCCTGGCGGGGGGGCTGGTGGTGGGAGGGCTGCTGCTGTTTACGAAGTACACTTCGGCAGGCGCTGCAGAAGCCCAGCATAATTTCTGGTTTGCCTTTTCGAGAGTTCGGATGCTGGGGCAGATACTGACCGCAGTTTTTGGCATGACTCTCAATTTCGGTCTGATAACGGTCCTGTACTATCACTGCCGCGGGGATAACCTTCAGGACATACGTATAAGGAAGAAAAGCAGGCGCTCAAAACTGCGCGGCCTGACAAGGCTGGCCGTGCTGTTTGTACTTCTGACGCTCTATTCAGAGATGAGGTATTATGTATACTATCCCGCGGACAGCCTGACGACACAGGTGGTCGCCCACCGCGCAGGCTCCCTGTTCGCTCCGGAAAATACCGTAGCGGCGCTTAAGGAAGCCAAAAACGGCGGGGCTGATATGGCGGAGATAGATGTACAGCAGACGAAGGACGGAGAGCTGGTCGTCCTTCATGACACCAATTTAAAGCGTGTGACCGGATATGACTGTAATATATGGGATATCACCTGGGAGGAGATACAAGCGCTTTACCGGAAGGATGGAGTTGATTCGTTGCCGGAAGACAATAGGATTCCCACATTGGAACAGATGATTGCCGAAGCGAAAGGACGGATACGCCTGATGATTGAACTGAAAAATAACGGCCATGGAAGCGGCATGGAGGAGGCCGTGCTTTCTCTGATCGATCGGTATGATGCCGCCGCGCAGTGTGTAATCGCTTCCATGGACGATGCGATTCTAAAAAAGGTGAAGGAGCTGAATCCGGATATAAAGACCGCCTATATCACAGCGGTGGCTTACGGAGATTTCGAGGGGCTGAAGGAAGCGGATATGTTCAGCATTGAGGCCACGTTTGCAACCCGGGGCCTGATTTCTCGGCTGCACGGAATCGGAAAACCGGTTTATGTATGGACGGTCAACAATGAGGAGCAGATGCGCAGGACACTGGAAGCCGGCGCTGACGGAATCGTGACGGATAATCCCTATCTGGCCTCTTATGTGTTGGAGACACAGGGCAGGGACGTGCTGATCGAAGTGCTGGCCGACCGCTTCCTGGGCGTGCCGGAAACAGAAGAGGGTATGGATCAGACCAGAAGCCTGCCATGGGAGGCTTTGGATATGTCCGATTTTTTAGAGAGAATATTTGTGCTGCAGCCGATGTTCCTGAAGCCACTGGGAACGCTCACCTGAAAAAAATGTGTTTATATGCCTGCCTTCACACGGCGGGGAGCTGCCGCTTTTGCGATTTTTAAAGCGTGAAAGCGGCTGCCTCCCGCCTTTTTCACGCCTTTTTGCGGATCAAAAAAACATGTACATAATAGGTTCTTTATGATAGAATGGATTTCATACTTGTCAAAAAGCGGGTTAAAACCAATGAATGGATGAATGCGAGGAGATGCGGGAATGAAACGTATATTATGTTATGGGGATTCCAATACCTGGGGGACCCGTCCGGATGGGCTGGGCAGGTGGGAGAAGCGCTGGCCCATCAGCCTGAAGGAGGAGCTCGGGGAGGAATGTGCGATTATTGAGGAAGGATGCGGCGGGAGGACCACAGTCTGGGATGATCCGCTGGAGATGCATAAAAACGGAAGGACCTACCTGCTTCCCTGTCTGCATTCGCACCGTCCGCTGGATGCGGTGGTGATCGCGCTGGGAACCAATGATCTGAAGTGCAGATTTTCTCTGACGCCGTATGACATCGCTGCAGGAGCGGGAGAACTGGCTAAGGAAGTGCTAAGATGCGAATACGGCCATGGGTATCCTGTGCCGAAGGTGCTGCTCATCGCACCGGCGCCTCTTGGGAACAATCTGATGAAATCGCCCATCGGCAAGCTGTTCGATGAGTACGCGGTGAAGAAATCCTGCCTTCTGGCAGAAGAGTACCGTGAGATGGCGGATGCGCTCGGGGTGGAATTCCTGGATGCGGGCGTATATGCCGTGACAGGAGAGGATGAGGTGCATTACGACGAGGCCAGCCACATAAGGCTTGCGAAAGCGGCGGCGGATAAGCTTCGGGAAATGCTTGCGGATGATTAAGGCTGTCTGACAGGCGGCAGATACAGGAAATACGGTAAGAGGGATGAATTATGGCATTTAAACTGGAAAAATTCGTGGGCGCGCAGGATATGACAACAGGAAGCCCGGCATCCTGTCTGGTGCAGTTCTCGGTTCCGCTGCTGGTGGGTAATCTGGCCCAGCAGCTTTACAATACGGTGGATTCCATCGTGGTCGGGAAATACGTGGGAGACGGCGCGCTGGCCGCTGTGGGCGCCAGCAACCCGCTGCTCAATCTGATACTGGTACTGTTTATGGGAATCTCCACCGGGGCCAGCATAATGGTGGCGCAGTATTTTGGGGCGAAGGAAAAGGAGCAGCTCTCCAAAACGGTGGGCTGTACGATTACGCTCACACTGCTGACCTCCATTGTCATGATGGTGCTGGGAGTGGCGATGACGCGGCCTTTTATGAGCATGCTTAAGACGCCGGAGGATATCTATGAGATGTCCTGCACATACCTCAATATCATCTTTATTGGTATTGCGGGCTGCGCCTATTATAATATTATATCCGGTATTTTAAGAGGGCTGGGCGACTCTGTGATGCCTTTGGTATTTCTTCTGGTGGCCTGCGGGCTGAACATCGTGCTGGACCTGCTGTTTGTGGCGGTGTTTCGAATGGGGGTTGCAGGTGTGGCCTGGGCGACCATCATCGCGCAGGCGGTGTCGGCGCTGCTGTGCATACTGCGCCTTCTTAAGATGAAGGATACGATGACACTGAACCGGCATACGCTCAAACCGGAACGCAAGATGGTGGCGGAGCTGACCAGACTGGGACTGCCTTCCGGATTAACCCAGGCAGTATTTTCGATGGCAGCCCTGGTGGTGCAGTCTCTGACCAACAGCTTCGGTACGGATGTCATTGCCTGCTCCACCGTGGTTATGAGGGTGGACGGTTTTGCCATGATGCCGAATTTCACCTTCGGAACGGCCATGACCACCTTTGCCGGGCAGAATATCGGCGCCAGAAAACTGGAGAGAGTGGAAAAGGGCACAAAGGACGGCATGAGGCTGGGCCTGATTGTTTCCGTCTGCCTGACTGCGGCCATACTGATCTTCGGAGAAGGGCTGATGCGGATGTTTACGAGCACGGAGCGCGTGGTGCAGCTGGGCATACATATGATGCGGATTCTGGCGGTGGGATATATCGCCATGGCTGTGACACAGATTCTTTCCGGCGTTATGCGCGGAGCCGGCGATACGATGACGCCGATGTGGATTTCGCTGTTTACCACCGTAATTGTGCGTGTTCCCATCGCCTATACCATGGCCTGGGCCACCCGCAGCGAAAGCCTGCCTGCCGGCTCTCCGGACAGCCTGTTTGTATCGCTTCTTATATCCTGGGTGCTGGGCGCTCTGGTGACGGTAGTGTTTTATAAAAAAGGAAGATGGAAGAATAAGGCGATTACATAAAACAACGGTGTATTCATCTTGCATTCTAAATAAGTTTCAGTTAGAATGTAAGATGTATGTAACCAATGATATGTTTACGGATATGCAAAGGATGTTAGTTATGCAGAAAAAACACAGACTCACACTATTTATGTTAGCCCTGATTATTTGTCTGACCAGCGTATTGACGGCATCAGCCAGCTCGGTAAAGGATCTGCAGTCAGAAAAGAAGAAAACACAGAAACAGCTGGACACCGTGGAGGACGACATCAAAGATCTGGAGCGGGATACCAAGCGGCTGCAGAAAGAGCTGGATCAGCTGGACGATCAGCTGGTGGAGCTGCTTATGACAATCGATATCCTTGAAACAGAGATGAGCGAAAAGGATCAGCAGATCGAACAGGCGAAGGTGGATCTGGAGGCTGCGCAGGCAGACCAGGACAGCCAGTATGAAGCCATGAAGCAGCGTATCCGCTATATGTATGAACAGGGGGAAAGCGACTGGATATCCATTTTCCTGGAATCCGACAGCATTTCCAGCATGCTGAACAAAGCGGAGTATGTGAAGGAAATATATGATTATGACCGGCAGAAGCTGGAGGAGTTCATCGCGGTGACCGAACAGGTGGCTGATCTGGAGGAAACTCTGGAAGCGGAGAAGGCCGAGATGGAAGGCATGCGGGGGGAATATGAGCTGGAGCAGCAGTCCCTGCAGGCATTGATAGATGAAAAACAGAAGACTGCGTCTGATTTTGACGCACAGCTGGCCGCCGCTAAGAAAAAGGCGAAGAATTATCAGGCGCAGCTGACCAAGCAGACCCAGGAGATAAAGAGACTGCAGGAGGAATCCAGGAAAGCGGCGGAAGCGTCTAAGAAAGCGGCAGAAGCATCCAAAAAGGCCGCGGAAGACGCCAAGAAGAAGGAGCAGGCCGCTGCCGGCGGTTCATCCTCCGGCGGATCCCTTAAGCCGGATCAGAGCGCATCGGAGCTCGGCAACAATGAAGGCACAGCAAAGGGCAGGGAGATCGTGGATTATGCCTGCCAGTTTATCGGCAACGCCTACGTGCTGGGCGGCACGAGCCTGACAAACGGTGCGGACTGTTCGGGATTTGTACAGTCCGTATTCAAGAATTTCGGTATATCCGTGCCCCGTTCCTCATCGGCCCAGAGAACTGCCGGCACCAGTGTGGCCTATTCAGAGGCGCAGCCGGGCGATGTGATCTGCTACGCCGGACATGTGGCCATATACATGGGCAACGGAAGGATTGTGCATGCCAGCAATCCGAAATCCGGAATCACTACGGGAAGCGCGACTTTCCGGACGATTCTGTCGATCAGAAGATTTATATGAGAATAGAGGATTTGTATAAGCGCGCCGTACTCACCGGGTGAATACGGCGCGTGTCCTTTGCATAAAGAAAGAGTGAATTACCGGTAAGAAGGAAGGTGCCGGGCCTACGGGCCCTGAAGAATGCAGGATAAGAAAAATCAGGATATGAATGCTGAACATATGCAGACAAACAATCAGAAGCCTCAAAAGCTGTTCGATAAAAAGGCGCTTGCGGTGCTGATCGGACCGCTGATCATAGAACAGTTTCTGGCGGTAACCGTCGGTATGGCGGATACGGTCATGGTATCGAGCGTAGGGGAGGCAGCCGTTTCCGGCATATCCCTGGTAGACACGCTGAACATACTGCTGATCAACGTTTTCTCTGCCCTGGCCACGGGAGGGGCGGTGGTTTCCTCCTATTATCTAGGCAAGAAGGATGAAAAAAAAGCGTGTATGTCCTGTAACCAGCTGGTATTGGCGGTTACGGGCCTGTCCATTTTTCTGGCCGTAATTTCCCTGTTGTTTAATAAAGCCATCTTAAGCGGGATATACGGGCATATCGATGCGGACGTGATGGCCAATGCCAGAACTTATTTCTATCTGACGGCGCTGTCCTATCCGTTTCTGGGACTGTATAACGGGGCTGCGGCGATCTGCCGTTCCATGGGCAACTCGAAGATTTCCATGCAGACCTCCGCCTGCATGAACTTCATTAATATAGGAGGCAACGCGCTGCTGATCTACGGTCTCGGGTGGGGAGCTGCGGGCGCGGGTACAGCCACCCTGGTTTCCAGGATTGTGGCCGCGCTGATCATGCTGAAGATCATCACCGATCAGAAAAAAGTGCTGCATATCGACAGGGATATCCGCAAAGGCATCCAGTGGAAGCTGACAAAGGAGATTCTGGAGATCGGTGTACCCACAGGCCTTGAGAGCGGCATCTTCCAGGCGGGCAAGCTGATGGTGGCCGGCCTGATTGCCAGCTTCGGCACGGCCTCTATCGCCGCTAATGCGGTCGGCAATACGATCGCCTCCTTTGAGGTGATCCCCGGCTCCGCCATCAGTCTGGCGATGGTGACGGTGGTGGGGCAGTCCATAGGGGCGCAGCGCTATAAAGAGGCCAAGGGCTATGTGTTCCGGCTGATGGCCATCGCCCACAGCGCCATCGCGGTGCTGAATTTGTTCATTATGGTATTCTGCCGTCAGATCGTAAGTTTTTACAGCCTTTCGCCGGAAGCCGCAGAGATGGCGTGGCAGGTGGCGATGCTGCACAGCGTATGCTGTATCGCGTTCTGGCCGCCGTCCTTCACCATGCCGAATGCCCTGCGTGCGGCAAACGACGCCAGATTTACCATGGTTATTTCCATCGCATCCATGTTCCTGTTCCGAATCGTCCTAAGCTATGTGCTGGGCAGATATCTGGGGTTAGGGCTGCTTGGCGTATGGGCCGCGATGGTATGTGACTGGATTGTCAGATCCTTATTCTTTTTTGCCCGTATACTCACCGGACAGTGGCTCAAGCACTGCCGGTAGGCGCCGGAATACATACGTTTATACATATGAAAAAGAATCCCGAAAACGGGATTCTTTTTCATATAACAGGGTGCGCCTGGCACTTATATTATTTGTTTTCCTTCTTCTGATCGAGTTCAGCCTGTTTCATCGCCCGCACCTTCAGGGACAGACCGAACAGGTTGATAAAGCCTTCGGCGTCATGATGGTTGTAGAGCTCGCCGGTAGTAAAGGAAGCGATGCTTTCATTATACAGGGAGTAAGGGGATACGGTGCCCTGCTTGATGATGTTGCCCTTGTACAGCTTCAGCTTCACCTCGCCGGTCACATTCTCCTGGGTCTTTTCCATAAAAGCCTGAATGGCTTCTCTAAGAGGGGTGAACCACTTGCCGCTGTAGACGATATCGGCAAATTTGATGGCCATTTCTTTCTTGCATGCCATCGTGTCCTTATCCAGGATCAGCTCCTCCAGCTGATTATGCGCTTCCATCAGGATGGTTCCGCCGGGAGTCTCATATACGCCGCGGGACTTCATTCCCACAACACGGTTCTCCACGATATCGATGATGCCGATGCCGTGCTTTCCGCCCAGCCTGTTCAGCTCTCTCACGATATCGGCCGCGCTCATGGCCTGGCCGTTTAATGTCTTCGGTACGCCTTTTTCAAAGGTGAGGCTGATGGTCTCGCCTTCTTCCGGCGCCTTTTCGGGCGTTACGCCCAGCACCAGCAGATGCTCATAGTTGGGAGCCTGTGCAGGATCCTCCAGCTCCAGACCTTCATGGCTGATGTGCCATAAGTTTCTGTCGCGGCTGTAGCTGTTGTCCGCGGAGAAGGGCAGATAGATGTCGTGGTCCTCACAGTATTTGATTTCTTCCTCACGGGAAGAGATATTCCAGGTTCTCCAGGGAGCGATGATCTTTAAGTCGGGTGCCAGAGCCTTGATGCCCAGCTCAAAACGCACCTGATCATTGCCTTTGCCGGTGGCGCCGTGGCAGATTGCGGTCGCGCCTTCCTTGCGGGCGATTTCCACCAGCTTCTTTGCGATCAGCGGGCGGGCCATGGAAGTTCCCAGCAGGTATTTATTTTCGTAAACGGCTCCGGCCTGCACGCAGGGCACGATGTAATCGTCTGCAAATTCATCCACCACGTCCAGAATGTATAATTTTTCAGCGCCGGATACCTTCGCTCTCTGGTCCAGTCCGTCCAGCTCATTTCCCTGCCCCACATCGATGCAGCAGCAAACTACATCGTAATTGTAGTTCTCCTTCAACCAGGGGATGATAACTGTGGTGTCAAGGCCGCCTGAATAGGCCAGAATCACTTTTTCCTTCATATGTATAGCCTCCTAAAATAAACATTAATTATGCAGTTTGCCGGAAGCGGTTTACATGTCCCTGACCGTTGCAGCTTTTGGAAGGGCGCAACCGGTAACACTCCCGCTCTCGGTTTAATAAATATACAACAACATAACCGAAATAGCAAGAGGAATTTTTCATAAACTAAAAAAATATATTGCATAATATTCAACATAGATGTATAATTATGAACCATCACCCACCGAAAATGAGCTTAAAGCAGTTTCGCACAAACCGATGGGGGAGCGGCACAAAATCTTCTATGATTTATCTGTAGATATTTGTGTTTGATTGTACTAAAATAAAGTTAAAAGAGAAAGCGCGCGGAAGATGGCGCGGAAGTGAGGAAAAGATGATTAAAGCAGGTATTATTGGCGCTACGGGATACGCGGGCGCGGAGCTGGTCCGTCTGCTGCTGCAGCACAGGGAGGCTGAAATTGTCTGGTACGGTTCCAGAAGCTACATAGAAAAGCCCTATGCCGATGTTTACGGCAATATGTTCCGGCTGGTGGATGAAAAATGCATGGACGATAATATGGAAGCGCTGGCTGACCAGGTGGATGTGATTTTTACGGCAACCCCCCAGGGACTGTGCGCTTCGCTGGTGAATGAAGAGATTCTCTCTAAAGTGAAGATTGTGGATTTGAGCGCGGATTTCCGTATAAAGGATGTATCCGTTTATGAAAAATGGTATGGGATTGAGCACAAGAGCCCGCAGTTCATTGAGGAGGCTGTGTACGGACTCTGTGAACTGAACCGTGAATCCGTTAAGGGCGCGAGACTGGTAGCCAATCCGGGATGTTATACGACCTGCTCCATTCTCACTCTGTATCCGCTGGTAAAGGAAGGACTGATCGATCCGGCCACCATCATTATCGATGCCAAATCAGGAACCAGCGGGGCCGGCCGCGGCGCCAAGGTGAACAACCTTTACTGCGAGGTCAACGAAAATATTAAGGCATACGGTGTGGCATCCCACAGACATACCCCCGAGATAGAGGAGCAGCTGTCCTATGCCTGCGGCACGGATGTGGTGCTAAGCTTTACGCCGCATCTGGTGCCGATGAACAGAGGCATTCTTGTCACCGCTTATGCGAACCTGCTGCCGGGCGTGTCCGAAGAGCAGATCAGGAATGCGTATGAAACACAGTATAAAGGCGAACCGTTTATACGGCTCCTTGCGGGAAAAACTCCGCCTGAAACCAGATGGGTGGAAGGGAGCAACTATGTGGATATCAACTATGTGGTGGATCCCAGAACCAACCGTGTGGTCATGATGGGCGCACTGGATAACCTGATCAAGGGCGCCGCAGGGCAGGCGGTGCAGAACATGAACCTTCTGTTTGGCTTTGAGGAAACCGAAGGGCTGATGCAGGTACCGATGTTCCCGTAAGAGAACACGGGAGAAAAGCATAACGATAACAGCTCAGACAGCGGAAATGATTGTAAAGGATGGGAGAAAATATGAAGAAAATTGACGGCGGAGTGACCGCTCCGAAAGGATTTAAAGCCGCCGGCACAGAGGCCGGCATAAAGAAAAACCGCAGGGATATGGCCATGATATACAGCGTGAAACCATGCTGCGGCGCGGGTGTATTTACCACCAATCTGGTGAAGGCTGCGCCGGTGAAGTGGGATAAGCTGGCGGTGACCGAGTCCGAATATGTTCAGGCAGTCGTGGTAAATGCGGGTATTGCCAATGCATGCACCGGCGAAGTGGGATATGGCTATTGCCGGGATATGGCAGAAGAGGCGGGCAAAGCCCTGAATATCCCGAAGGAAGCGGTGTTAGTTGCATCCACCGGCGTGATCGGTGCGCAGCTTCCCATGGATAAGATCAAAAACGGTATCGCCAGGCTGGTGCCTCTTCTGGGCGGGACCAGAGAGGATGCCAGGACAGCGGCGGAATCGATCATGACCACGGATACAAGGCCGAAGGAAGTGGCCGTTGAGACGCAGATCGGCGGTGTGACCGTGACCGTGGCGGGCATGTGCAAGGGCTCCGGCATGATCCACCCCAACATGGCGACGATGCTCTGCTTTGTGACGACGGATGCCGATATCTCCCATGAGATGCTTCAGAAGGCGCTTAGTAGTGATGTGACCGATACCTTCAATATGATATCGGTGGACGGGGACACCTCCACTAATGACAGCGTTCTGCTGCTGGCCAACGGCATGGCCGGCAATGCCAGGATCACCGGGGAGGGAGAGGACTATGACGCGTTCTGTGAAGCGCTTCATGTGATCATGGAAGAACTCTCCAAGATGATCGCGGGAGACGGCGAGGGCGCAACCTGTCTGTTTGAAGTGCAGGTAAAGCATGCGGCCACTAAGGAACAGGCCAGAGTTTTGGCTAAATCCATCGTCACCTCAAACCTGACAAAAGCAGCTATATTCGGCCATGACGCGAATTGGGGCAGGATCCTGTGCGCAATGGGCTATTCGGGGGCGGCCTTTCATCCGGAGACTGTGGATATCTATTTCGAGAGCAGCGCGGGCAGGCTTAAGATCGTGGAAAACGGCATGAGCACGGGCTACAGTGAAGAGGAAGCCACCAGGATACTTTCCCAGGAGGCGGTGACAGCCATCGCGGATGTGAAGCTGGGGGAAGAGAGCGCTGTGGCATGGGGATGTGACCTGACCTTCGATTATGTAAAAATTAACGCGGACTACCGCAGCTGACCGGGACCCGGCAGAAAGCGGGACGTTGGGCGGCTGACCGGAAGTGAATAATGATAAAGGATAAAAGATAAAAGAGGATAAAGCGATGGATGAGAAGATTATGCAGAAGGCGGAGGTGCTGATCGAAGCGCTTCCGTATATACAGAGGTTTAACCGCAAGATCATAGTGGTGAAATACGGCGGCAGCGCCATGGTGGACGATGAGCTTAAGAAAAATGTGATCAAGGACGTGGTGCTGTTAAAGCTCGTAGGATTCAAGCCTATCATCGTACACGGCGGCGGAAAGGAAATCAGCAGCTGGGTGAAACGGCTGGGCATGGAGCCGAAATTTGTGAACGGATTGCGGGTGACGGATGCTCCCACCATGGAGCTGGCGGAGATGGTGTTAAACCGTGTCAATAAGGGGCTGGTCCAGATGATCCAGGAGCTGGGCGTGAAGGCCGTGGGAATCAGCGGCAAAGACGGGGGCCTCCTGCATGTGACAAAGCGCTATTCCGACGGACAGGATATCGGCTATGTGGGGGAGATCGACCAGGTGAATCCCAAGATCCTGTTTGACCTGCTGGAGAAAGATTTCCTGCCGGTGGTTTGTCCGATCGGTTATGACAGCCATTTCGATACCTATAACATCAATGCGGACGATGCGGCCTGTGCCATCGCCAGAGAGATGAACGCGGAAAAGCTGGCCTTTCTTACGGATATTGAAGGCGTCTACAGAGACTTTAGCGATAAGACTTCGCTGATTTCCGAACTGACTGTGGAAGAGGCGGAGGATTTCGTAAAAAACGGCAATGTGGGCGGGGGTATGATCCCCAAACTCACCAACTGCATCGATGCACTTCGGGAAGGCGTAAGCCGCGTGCATATCCTGGACGGGCGCATTCCCCACTGCCTGCTGCTGGAGATATTTACAAACAGAGGGATCGGGACAGCCATCTTAAACGGAAATGAGGAGAGATACTTTCATGAACAGTAAGGAATACATAGAGGAAGCGGAGCAATTGCTTTTACATACCTATAACCGGTATCAGATTGTGTTAGACCGCGGGGAAGGCATGTACCTGTACGACCTGGACGGTAAAAAATATCTGGATTTCTGCGCCGGCATCGCCGTATTTGCCCTGGGCTACCGCAATGAGGCGTTTAACAGCGCGGTGAAGGCCCAGGTGGATAAGCTGGTGCACACCTCCAACTATTACTACAATGTGCCAGCCGTAAATGCGGCGGAGAAGCTGTTAAAGGCCGCCCATATGGACCGTGTATTCTTTACCAACAGCGGCACAGAGGCTATTGAAGGCGCGATCAAAACGGCCAGAAAGTATGCGTTTAAAAAGGATGGCAGTACGGACCATGAGATAATCGCCATGAACCATTCCTTTCACGGCAGGAGCATGGGCGCTCTGTCCGTAACCGGCAACCCCAAGTATCAGGAGGCGTTCCGCCCGCTGATCGGCAACATCCGTTTCGCAGACTTTAACGATCTTAACAGCGTCAAAGCGCTGGTCAATGAAAAGACCTGCGCCATCCTGCTGGAGCCTGTGCAGGGTGAGGGCGGCATCTACCCTGCCGCGCCGGAATTTATACAGGGACTGCGCAGGCTGTGCGATGAGAAGGATATCCTGCTGATCTTCGATGAGATCCAGTGCGGCATGGGCAGGACGGGAACCATGTTTGCCTGCGAATATTACGGGGTGGAGCCGGATGTGATGACGGTGGCCAAGGCGCTGGGCTGCGGGCTGCCTGTGGGTGCGTTTCTCTGCAAAGGCCGCGCGGCGGCGCTGGAGGCCGGAGACCACGGAAGCACCTATGGCGGCAATCCGCTGGTATGTGCGGCCGCGTCTAAGGTGTTCGATCTGTTTGAAGAACTGCATATCCTGGATAATGTAAGGGAAACAGGGGCTTATCTGGCAGAGAAACTGGATGAGTTGGCGGCAAGACATCCCCACATCACAGACCGCCGCGGACGGGGGCTGATGCAGGGGCTGGAATTTGATCGGCCGGTGGGCGGCATCATTAAGGCCGCTTTGGATCACGGACTGATTCTGATTTCGGCAGGGACCGATGTGATCCGTTTCCTGCCGCCGCTTGTCGCAAAGAAAGAGCATGTGGACGAGATGCTTGTCAAACTGGAAGAAAGCATCACCGATGCCGGTCTGAACGGATGATGATGCGTCTGACGATTCGCCTGCATGATGCTGTATCCGAGGGGGAAGAAAGTTGAAAGAGACACTGTCGGAGAAAGTGAGATACCGGGTCTCCCATCTGTGGAGCCGTTTGAAAATATTCGCGAAATGGCTGATGATCAGCGGGGCTATGGGGCTGGGCGTGGGCCTTATCAGCTGCCTGTTTTATTACTGCATGCAGTATGTGGTGGACTACCGAAAGGGGCATCCGGGGATACTCTTTGGGCTGCCCCTTGCGGGTCTTGCCATCGTATTTATGTATGAAAAGGCCGGACGGGGAAATGACAGAGGTACCAATACGGTTCTGGCCGCTATCCGGACAGAGGATGAGATCCCGGTCTCTGTAGCGCCGCTGATCTTTGTGAGCACGGTCATCACCCATCTCTTTGGCGGTTCCTCCGGCCGGGAAGGCGCAGCGCTTCAGCTGGGAGGCAGCATCGGCAGCTGGTTCGGCCGGCTGCTGCATATGGACCGGAAGGACATTAATATCATCATTATGTGCGGCATGAGTGCCGCATTTTCCGCGTTATTTGGGACGCCTATGGCCGCGGCCATCTTCTCCATGGAGGTGGTCAGCGTAGGAATTATGTACTATGCGGCGCTGGTTCCCTGCGTGTTTTCCGCGCTGATCGCCCAGGGCGTGGCAAAATTTCTGCAGATCGCGCCCGAACGGTTTAAGATTTTGGAGGTACCGCAGATGGCGCTGCTTCCTGCCGTCAAAATCGTCGCGCTGGCGGCGTTGTGCGGCGGTATCAGCGTGGTGTTCTGTATCCTGCTCCATAAGGCTGCCGAAAAGGGAAGGGAATGGTTTCCGAATCCTTATCTGCGTATCATCGCCGCGTCCATCATGATCATTGTCCCCACCCTGCTCATCGGTTCCAGAGATTATCTGGGCGCCGGGATGGAAGTGATTGAGCGCAGCATTGAGGGGCATGTAAAGCCGGAGGCATTTGTGATGAAGATGCTGTTCACAGCGGTGACGCTGGGCGCCGGCTTTAAAGGCGGTGAGATCGTGCCTTCCTTCTTTGTAGGAGCCACCTTCGGATGCCTCGCCGGACAGCTTTTGGGCATATCGCCGTCGCTCTGTGCGGCGGTCGGGATGGTGGCGGTTTTCTGCGGTGTGACCAACAGCCCGATCACTTCACTGCTGATTGCCTTTGAGCTGTTCGGATTTGAGGGCACACAGTATTTTCTGCTGGCGGTGGCGGTCAGCTATATGCTGTCCGGCTATTACGGCCTGTATCAGAGCCAGAAAATCGTATATTCCAAATATAAAACGGAATATTTGGACCGCCTTACCAGAAAATAATGACATGTATAACAAAACCGTAAGTGGAGAGAATAGAGTTAGGAATGTGAACTTATGAGACGGAGGTTTTGTTATGCTTGGAATTTTGATCGCTCTTTTGTCAGGAGCGCTGATGAGTATTCAGGGTGTATTTAACACCGAAGTTACAAAAAATGCGGGGATCTGGGCGGCCGGAGGCTGGGTTCAGCTCACCGCATTTTTAACCTGCGTAATAGCCTGGTTTGTGACGGGGAAATCCGAACTGGCCGCCATCTTTCAAATCGACAACAAGTATATGCTGCTGGGCGGCGTGATCGGCGCCTTTATCACATTTACGGTCATCAAGAGCATGAGCTCGCTGGGACCGGCCAAAGCCGTCATGATCATTGTGGTCGCACAGCTGCTGGTGGCCTATCTGATTGAGCTGTTCGGCATGTTCGGCGTGGAAAAGGTGGGGTTTGACTGGAAGAAGCTGATCGGCATGGGGCTGGCGATTGCGGGAATCGTTGTATTCAAGTGGGATTAGAGGTTACTGGGTTACTGGTGCAGTATAACGTCATAAATTTGTAACTTGCCATTCGGGGCCGGATTAGGTAGAATAAATACAGGCATAACAGCGTATTGCATATCGGAAAGACGGTATGCGGTATGAGTAAAAGAATTGGCAAGGTGTTATTTGTAACGGCGGCAGTTTTGGCGGCGGGGCTGTTGTATAGCTGTGCCGGACAGGACCGGCCGGTGTGGGAACAGGCGGCGGCGGAGTCTTCCGAGATCGGAGCGGATGCCTCCGGCGCTGCAAAAGGCATCGTTGGAAGCAAAGCGGAGGTTTCTGACGGGACAAAAGAGTCGGAACAAAAAGAAACGGGAGCCGTGGGGAACGCGGATGTTTCCGGCACGGCTGCGGAAGAAAGAACGGTTACGGTACATATCTGCGGTGAGGTGAATCAGCCCGGCGTCTATGAGGTGCCGGAAGGGAGCCGTTACTATGAGGTTCTTGCCCTTGCCGGCGGAGTGACTGCGGCCGGTGCGGGAGATTATCTGAATCTGGCAACGCTGGTCAGGGACGGGGAGAAGATTGTGGTTCCTTCGCTGACAGAGGCGGGAACAGATCCTTTCGGTTCCGGCCAGGATTTCGTCCGTGGGAAGGAAGAGACTGCGGCTCTGGGACAAAGTGCCGGCGGCGGACGCGTAAACATCAATACGGCGGATTCGGATCTTTTGCAGACCCTGCCGGGCATCGGGCAGGCAAAAGCGGCCGCGCTGATCCGCTACCGTGAGACAAACGGAAATTTTAAGACAACAGAAGAGATCATGAAAGTTCCCGGCATTAAAAATGCTGCTTATGAGCAGATTCGGGATCTGATTACGGTGGAACAGAAATAAACTGGGAGAAAGGTGAATGGTATGGCGAGAAAGGTTTTGGTGGTTGATGATGAGAAGCTGATCGTAAAGGGAATACGCTTCAGCCTGGAACAGGACGGTATGGAAGTGGACTGTGCCTATGACGGGGAAGAGGCCGTGAAAAAGGCTAAGGAAACCGAATACGATGTGGTCCTGCTGGACGTGATGTTGCCGGTGTATAACGGTTATGAGGTATGCCAGCAGATCCGGGAGTTTTCCAATATGCCGATCATCATGCTGACGGCTAAGAGCGATGACATGGATAAGATTCTGGGCCTGGAATATGGCGCGGACGATTATATCACCAAGCCTTTCAACATTTTGGAGGTGAAAGCGCGCATCAAGGCGATCATGCGGCGTCTGGATAAATCCGGCGCGCAGCAGAAGCAGGAGGCGAAGAAAAAAATCGCGGCAGGAGACCTGGTGCTGGACAGTGAGAGCCGGAGAGTGTTTATCGAAGGCAGAGAAGTGAATCTGACGGCCAAGGAGTTCGACCTTCTGGAGCTTCTGCTTATGAATCCCGGGAAAGTATACAGCAGGGAAAAACTGCTGAATATAGTCTGGGGCTATGAATATCCGGGCGATGTGAGGACGGTGGATGTTCATGTAAGGAGACTGCGCGAGAAGATTGAAACCAATCCGAGCGATCCGAAATATGTTTATACGAAATGGGGCGTTGGTTATTTCTTCAAGGGTTAAAAAGAAATTCAAGTGGCATGGGAGCCTGCGGCTGTATCTGTTCGTGCTGTTTTTACTGCTCGGCACGATCCCGATCAATTTTATGCACCGTATCCTCACAACCAGCCTGCTGGATCAGCAGCTCCAGAGCCGCATGAACGATATACAGTATCAGGTCAATACCTTATCCCAGCAGATCCTGAAGGCGGGCTATCTGGACGATCCCGGCAACACGGTGATCAATGCGGAGCTGTCACAGCTGTCCGACATATATGACGGGCGTGTGCTTGTGGTGGACAAAACCTTCCGGATCATTAAGGATACATATAACGCGGATGAGGGCAAGACGCTGATTGCCGAGGAGGTGATCAGCTGTTTTAAGGGACAGACAAAACGGGTATATAACGACGTCTGCCAGTACGTGATGATCTCCATGCCGGTGTATGATACAGAGGCAAAAAATGTGCTGGGAGCGATTGTGGTCACGACTTCCACAAAGATGGAGGAGGGCACGATCACGGCCATTAACCGGAAGATGCAGGTGCTGGAATCCATGGTGGTATTCATTGTATTTGTGATTTCACTGGTGTTGGCATCGGTGCTGGTGCGTCCGTTCCGGAAAATAGAAAACGCGATATACCAGGCGTCGGAAGGGGATATGGAGCTGATTGAGGCCGAGGATTATCTGGAGACCAAGAGAATCGCCGAAGCCTATAATAAGACGCTCACCAGGCTGAATACGCTGGACCAGAGCCGTCAGGAGTTTGTTTCCAATGTATCTCATGAGCTGAAGACGCCGATCACATCCATCCGCGTTCTGGCGGATTCCCTGATGACGATGGAAGATGCGCCGGTGGAGCTGTACCGTGAGTTTATGAGCGATATTTCGGATGAAATCGACCGCGAGAGTTCCATTATAGAGGATCTGCTCACCATGGTGAGGCTGGACAAGTCCAATACCGAGCTGCAGGTCAAGCAGGTGAATATCAACGAGTTGCTGGAGCTGATCCTGAAGCGTTTAACGCCCATCGCCGAAAAGCGGGATATCGAGCTGACGCTGGAAAGCTTCCGGCCGGTGATCGCTGACATTGATGAAGTGAAGCTGACGCTGGCGCTGTCCAATCTGGTGGAGAATGCGATTAAGTATAACCGTGAAGAAGGATGGGTCCGTGTAACGCTCAATGCGGATCATAAGTTCTTATATGTGAAGGTACAGGACAACGGAGTGGGTATACCGGAGGATGCGCAGCAGAGGATCTTTGAGAGGTTCTACCGAGTGGATAAAGCCCGTTCCAGAGAGACCGGCGGCACTGGCCTGGGGCTGGCTATCACCAAGAGCATTATCCAGCTGCACCATGGAGCCATCAAGGTTTACAGCAAACAGGATGAGGGGACCACTTTTACTGTGCGCATTCCCCTGATTTACATTGCATAAAGAAAGGAAGACGCCGATGCATAAAAAAATAGTGTTCATGTGCCTGCTTCTCTGGCTGGCGTCTTTCTGCCTGGCAGGATGCAGCCGCCGGGAGGCGAAAGATCCGGAGAACGCTGAAAATGTTTATACTGTTTATTATGTAAATCAATCCGGAACAAAGCTGGTCAAACAATCCTATACCGCACAGGGCACTCTGGCAGAAGCTCTCGTGGAGGAGCTGATTGAGCAGATGAGAGTCCTGGAAGTGGATATGGACTGCCGGCCTGCTGTGCCGGATAACGTGACGCTGACCGAGTATAACATAGAGAATAATCTGCTGTACTTGTATTTTGATCCGTCCTATAACAGTATGGATGCCGCTACGGAAGTTCTCTGCAGGTCGGCGCTCGTTAAGACGCTGGCTCAGATCAAGGACATCTATTATGTGACCATTTATGTGGGCGACAAGCCGCTGGCGGATGCGAAAGGCAATGCCATCGGCGTGATGCAGCCGGAGAATTTCATAGAGGACAGCGGAGGAGACGGGAGCGCCTACCAGACAGTTACGTTAAACCTTTATTTCACCAATGAGACAGGAGACCGGCTGATCGAGACGGAGAAAGAGGTAACGGAAAACACTACCAATACCTCCATAGAGAAGATGGTGGTGAAGGCTTTGCTTAAAGGCCCCGATCAGGAAGGACTGTATCCGACACTTCCGTCTTCGGCCACTCTCCTGGGAGTGCGTGTAAAGGACGGAGTCTGTTATGTGAATTTCAACGACGCATTTGTGGCGGATGCTCTGGATGTGGCGGACTATGTGCCGATCTATTCCATCGTCAACTCGCTTTCGGAGATATCCGGCATCAACAAAGTGCAGATTACCGTAAACGGATCGTCGGACTATAAGTTCAGGGACAGCATCCCATTGGACACTCTGTTTGAACGGAATCTGGATTATGTAGGAGGAAATTAAAATCAAAAGACCGCTTTTATGCATCATGTGCGCCTTTGTACTTGGAGAGTATGCGGCAGTGAAGCAGCAGAGCTGTCTGATTATTGCGGCGGCAGCGGCCGGTCTCTGGTTGCTTTCCGCCGCTTGGAGGACAAAAAAACGTCCGCCGCCTGTCCCGGCCCTATTGGACCGGGTGGGCCTAAGGCTGTGTGCTGCAGCCCTTTTAGCCGGATTTATGCTGGCAGAGGCGGCGCTGCGGCCGACCCCGCTGGATAGTTATCTTGACCGCTTGCAAACAGATTCGCTGAATGTTTCGTTCTGCGGACAGATCGATGAATTGACCACTACTCAATACGGCATGTCTGCCGTTTTGAAGGACGCTGCTGTGAAAGACGGCAGCGGCACCTACAGCACACATCAGCTGCTCCTTTATCTGGAGGAATCCCAGGATTTGAAAATCGGATATGAGATAGAGGCCGAAGGTAAACTTAAGGCCTTTGAAAGCGCTGCAAATTTCGGACAGTTCGACTTTGCGGCTTATTACCGCTGCCGGGGAATCGATTATCAGGTGCAGGTAAAGCGCTGGAAAGTTATCGGGCAGGGCGGGAACGGTATTAAGGGGATGCTGTTTTCCCTGCGGGAGCGCGCGGCCGGATTGCTGGATCAGGCGGCGGACGGTGACGATGCGGGCGTATTGAAAGCCATGCTTTTAGGGGATAAATCAGCGCTGCCGCCAGAAGTGCGGGAACTTTTTCAGATCAGCGGCATCGCTCACGTACTTGCAGTCAGCGGGTTACATGTATCGCTGTTAGGCATGGCCGTTTATCGGCTCCTTAGAAAATGCACCGGTTCCTTCCCCGTATCGGGATTTTTCGGCTTTACCGTTACGGCGCTCTATGGGATGCTGACAGGGAGTTCCGGTTCCGCTGTGCGGGCAGTTGTGATGTTCGGGGCGGGTATGCTTGCAAATGTGCTGGGCCGGACCTATGACATGCTTTCCGCAACCGGCCTGGCCGCCATACTGCTGCTGGCCGCTCACCCTATGCTTATGTTTGACGCGGGATTCCAGCTGTCCTTTACGGCTGTGGCCGGTATTGGCTGCGCGCAGCTTGTACAGACGGAAACTGCCAAAACGAAAAAGGAAGAGAGAGAAGGAGTAAAAAAAGAAGTAAAAAGTGCAGCAAAAAGGGGGGCAGCTGCCGCAGCAAAGCTGTTTCAGATACCTCTGGCTCTGCAGGCCGCCATGCTGCCGGTATTGGCCTGGCATTACTTTCAGTTCCCGCTCTACGGCATTCTGCTGAATCTGCTGATACTGCCCCTGATGTCAATGCTGGTATATGCATCCGCCGCGGCGATGGCGGGGAGCCTTATCTTCCTGCCCTTAGGAACCTTTCTGGTCGGGACATCCCATTATATTTTAGCGTTTTATGAAAGCGCCTGCCGGTTCTTTTTAAAACTTCCGGGAGCGGTGGTGCTGACCGGACGCCCCGCGTTCTGGCAGGTGGCGTTGTATTATCTGATTCTTATGATATGGCTGATGCTTAGTGTCCGCATGAGCGGAAATGCCCGGCCGCACATCAGGGCCAGCCGTCATTTTCTTCTGCTGCTTTTATTACCTCTGCTGTTTCATTATCCGGAGAGGGGGTTTACGGCTGCCTTCCTGGATGTGGGGCAGGGCGATTCTATAGTGATGGAGCTGCCGAAAGGGGCAGGCGTGGTCACTGTGGACGGCGGCAGCTCTTCCGTGTCATCGGTCGGAGAAAAGCGGCTGATTCCCTATCTTCTGGCCAGACGCTGCGGGGAGATTAACTATGCTTTGGTAACCCATGGGGATGCCGATCACTATTCGGCGGTGATGGAGCTGCTGGATCAGATGGCGCCGGGGCAGCGCGGCTTCAACGGATCCGTGCGGATTCGCTGTCTGCTTTTGGCCGGCGCGTCATCGGGGGAAGAAGCGATACAAAAGATGGTCAGTATGGCGGAGGAGAAAGGTGTTGAGGTCGGATGGCTCACCGCGGGAGACAGGATCACAGCCGGGGATACGGTTCTGACCTGCCTGCATCCCGGGGACGGGTTTGAGGGGGAGACCAATGAAGCCTCGGTCACCCTTTCTGTGGAATATGACGGATGCCGTATGCTGCTGACCGGCGATCTGGAAGGCCGCGGCGAAGAAGCGGTCTGCCGTGCCCTTAAGGGCGGCACCGGATATGATGTGCTGAAGGCGGCTCATCACGGTTCCAAAGGCTCAACATCGGAAGAATTTCTGGCGGCCGTGCGGCCAGCTCTTGCCGTCATATCCTGCGGAAGGAACAATGCATACGGCCATCCCCACAGAGAAACCCTCGACCGCCTGGAAGCTGCGGGCTGCTGCTGGTTAAGCACGGCCGAAAGCGGAGCGGTATATGTGAGGATCAGGAATGGAAAGATCTGGGCGGAATGCGAACTGCCGTCGGATCATTGATGCCGTTTGCGCACAAGATCAATGAGCAGCCCGAGGACCATGAAGCCTGCATAGACTAAGGTCCATATCATCCAGGCATTGGAAGTCCTTCCGCCCCCGGCATCCGTGCCGTAGGACCGAAAACAGATCCCTGCAAGAAAACCCGCGATATAACCGGCATTGGTACATAGGATCAACGCCTTACAGTGTTTGATCAGAGCGGCGGCCAGCACGATAATCCCTGCTGCCGCCAAAAGATCCGGCCATTGTTTCATTCTGTGGAGATCAAACAAAACATATCTGCACAGCAGATACAAGAGGTCTAAACAGATAAAAGATCCGATTCCCCATATCACTTCCTGACGTTTTGCTTTCACTGACTTTCCCTCCTGTTTTAAGAGTTACGACTCACAGTTACCGTAAACTTTCCGCCGCAGTGCGTTCCTGCCGGAAAACTTTCCTATGTAATAAAAAAACGGAGCCGCTGATTATTTTAATTATACCGCCAGAAACCCCGCAAATCAACGATGACCTGCGACTATTCTGTCTTAGGCTAAATAGTTGAAAAATAATAGGGCTTAAGGAAAGTATCAGGGACAGAGAGGCGCAACAGGGTCAAAAGTTTATCTGGATAGTCGGCCTTAGAGCGTGTCTGAAAATTGCTTTCCGTAAGATGTGTGTCACACATTGTGGGAGATTGCCTTCAAATGAGGGAGGCGTAGCGGGCTGCGTTGACCGAATTTGGAGGTAATCACCCGCAAAGTGGGCCTCACGGATCGCGGAAATGAATTTTTAAACGCTCTGGTATATGGGGATTGAGTGTTTACATGCGGCAGTATTACAGCCAAAAGAAGTTACTGTGAACGCTTTATTTATAAATAATCAGAGGTTCCGTTTTGTATGATTGCACACCTTTTTGTGCCCGGTTTCTCTGCGTGCCTGGAATTTGGCTCCGCCCTGTGTTATGCTTCTGGAAAACAAAGCGTCATCAGCCTGCGGCTGGTGACAGTAAATAAGGAAGCACACTGAAGTGTGCGCAGGTCATCAGCCTGCGGCTGGTGACATTTAGGAGGATATAGGATGGAGCTGCTTGATAATTTGGAAAAGGAACTTTACAGTTACCGGCCGGCACTGACACGCCGGCCGGATTTTTGGGAATTCTGGGAGGGCGAGAAGGCGGAATCCGCCAATGTTCCGCTGGATCTGGAGATGAAACGCTATGACTATCCCGCAGAGTATGTGGATGTCTATGACATCAGCTTCAACGGCTGTGACGAAAGCAGGGTGCATGGCTGGTTTATGGTGCCCGCATTTTTAAAAAAAGAGAAATATCCCTGCCTTGTGAATTACCATGGCTTTAATGGGGACCGCGGTGTGATCTCGGACTTCTTTTTGTGGATAATGGCGGGCATGGCGGTCCTGACAGTGGACTGCCGTGACCAGGGCGGTCAGACAGGGAGCGCCCATGCATATCATACCGGTATCGTGCGCAATGTGACGACGAGGGGAATCCTGGATCCCCATGAATATTACTACAAGGCGGTATATCTGGACTGCCTGCGGGCTCTGGACATCGCTGCCTGTCTGGAACAGACGGATGAAGAAAACCTGGTCGTTCATGGAATCAGCCAGGGCGGCGGCATCGGTATGGCGGTGTGCTGCCTGGACGGGCGTCCGAGAGCGGCATTGCTGGATGTTCCAAGCATCAGCAATCTGGAAGCCAGAGTGTGGGGAGAAAACGGGGCCTTCAGCGCTGTGACGGAGTATCTGCGCAAGTATCCGGACCGGACTGAACGTGTATTTGAGACTTTAAGCTATTTCGATGTCATGAATATGGCGGAACATATGAAAGCCCCGCTGTTCGCATCCGTGGCGCTCAAGGATGATGTCTGCCCGGCGAAGCATTACTTTGCCGCCTACAACCGGGTGCCCGGAAGCAAGCAGATCACGGTCTATCCCTTTAACGGCCACGACGGAGCCCGGTGGTGCCATTGGGAAAAGAAGCTCGCCTATCTGAAATCGTCTGGCATTATTTGACTTAGACTGTGACAATTACTGTTAAGATTCGATAAAAGGGCACAGAACGGACTGAAAATCACAAAACGCCACTGGAAACAGATGAAAACAAAAAGGTTATAATCAAAGATATAAGTGCACTTGGAACAAAAAGAAAAGGTGACCAGCCATGAATAAATCAATTTTAATTTTCTGACCCAAAAAGAGTAACTCTTGTTGAGTTTCTATAGGATGCTTTAAACAACTTTATATAAATGATTAGTTTTGTTTTAGCTTAATGATAATGTTGTCAATGTGCAGACTATTTTTTATTCTTTTGCTATAGATTGTCATGGTGATGTATTTCCGTGCAATTCTTTCTTGTATAAAGTTGGAAATATTTATGAAAATTCTGTAGAAGATATCTGGTTGCGCTCTGAGGCATTAGAGGAACTGAAGCAGATAAAAAACAGTGATTTAAAATCATGTTTGGGGTGCAATTATAAAAAATATTGTGAACGCTGTCCTGGTATGGCATTGCTTGAAAAAGGAGATTTCAAGGGGTGTGATTCATATGCAAAAACTGTTGCAGAAATTAGAAATCGAAAGCTGTAAAAATCATAATATGGGAACGGAGAGAAAATATGTTGCGTTCGAAAAAAACTTATAGAATACCAGATGTTTTGCTCTGTGTATTTAAATATATTCCTTATCATGTTGTGGCTCTACTGCTTTTTATGTTATGGACTGCTCTTCTTCCTGCTTTCCAGACTTTAGCAGTGGCGAGTTTTGTGGATAATGTAACTGCTTACCTTGCAGGTAATCTGGCTTTGCGGGGGGTTTTTTTAGCGCTCTTTTGTGTCCTTTTTTTTCAGTTTTGTATTATTATATTGCCCGCCTTAAATAGGATATTGGAAGAAACGGGAAGAAACAAAATGGGTCTAAAGCTTCAAATTGAATTGTTGCATAAAAGAGCTTGTCTAGAGTACCATTATGTGGAAGAAAAAGAGAGTTGGGATTTAGTGGAACGAATAACTAAAGATCCCTCTTCACAATTTATTAGTGTTTTTTTTAATGCTATGAATTTAGTCAGTCTTAGTGTTACAGTTTTCTCTATATTATTGATTATAATGCGGACAGCTCCGATTGCGGGAATTGCAATAATCGTAGTAGCAATCCCGTTTTGTGGACTGGCTACACGTTCTGGTAAAGAAAATTACGGATTAGCCAGAGAAGGGCAGAAAATACAGCGCCGTTATCAGTATCTTGAAGATATATTGATAGGGAGAGATACGGTGGAAGAAAGGAACTTGTTTTCATATAGCAATGCAGTAGGGAAAGAGTACGACAGGCTTTGTAGAAAGTCTTTTCAGATAGAAAAAAAAATACAGAGGAAAAGCTTCATAAATTTAAAGAGTGGTTCTGTGGTTACAGTGATTCTTGCAATTCTGATTATAGCATTCTTGTTTCCTTCTTTTTATGAGGGTAAGCTATCACTTGGATTGATGATAGGGCTTGTGACTGCAATATGGAATTTGGTGCAGAGTATGTCTTGGCAACTATCAGAGATGATGTTTGCATTTGCTCAATCGAGTGAATTTTGTAAAGAACTTACGGAATTTATGGCGATGGATGAAAAGAGTGGAGCATGTGTTTTGCCAGCACTTCGCAATCAGATAAAAATTGATTCTGTGGAGTTCCGAGATGTGAGCTTTTGCTATCCTGGTACGCAAAACTACGTTTTGCACAACTGCTCGTTCTTATTAGAACGAGGGAAAAGTTATGCTTTTGTGGGAGAAAATGGTGCGGGGAAAACAACAATTGTTAAGTTGCTTCTGGGACTTTATGAAGAGTACGAGGGCAAGATTCTATTAAATGGTATCGATGTCAAGGAATATCCGTATGAAGAGTTGAAGAGTTTTTTTGCTGTACTAAGTCAAGATTTTGTGCGTTATGAACTGTCAATACAGGAGAATGTTTTTTTGGGGGATGTTAATGTTAAAGATGAAAATAGAATGTATGATGCATTGATAAAAAGCGGATTAGAAGAAATGATTAGCGGATTTCCAGATGGGGTGAGCACCGAATTAGGACATCTTAAAGAAAATGGAACGGATCTTTCAGGAGGACAGTGGCAGAGGCTTGCTATTGCACGGCTTTTGTATGCAGATGCACAAATCAATGTGTTAGATGAGCCGACATCAGCACTGGATCCCATGCAGGAAAGCAAAATATATAACCTGTTTCATGAGGTGAGAGGGGATTGCTTGACAATCTATATTACGCATCGGTTGGGAGCCGCAAGAATAGCAGATAAGATATTTGTTCTGAAGGATGGGCTTATTAAAGAGGCTGGAGTTCACGAAGAATTGGTACAATTAGAAAACGGATTTTATCGTGAGATGTATGAGTCACAGAGGGCATGGTATGAGTAGAGAACACTTTTGGAATAGAATAACTTATTTATTTTATGTCATCAGACAAGCCCACATTGTCAATGAGTTAATACGATATTCTTGTATTAATCTGATATATGCATTGACTTGGATGCTTCAAACCTTAGTATTACAACAATTTTTTGATGCCGTGCAGGAAGTTGGCAGCGGTATTCAGGAAAGGCGCTTTCTCATAGTTATGTTGGTTGCTATGGGATTTTCGTACTTAGCGTATCATGTAATGGATGGAATCAGCAATTGTTACTGTGAGGTTCTTGCATTAAAAATGTCACAAGGACTACATCGTATGCTGTTCATGAGAGTTAAGACAATAAATGCTGTGGATTTTGAGGATGCTGGAAGATTAAATCAGATTGAGAAGGCTAAGAATGGGGCAATGTTTTTTTCCGGAGTAGTATTTACAATTGTAGATATCTTGACCTACTATGTTCCTTACTTCATTTTTATGGGGTGGTATCTTTTTACACAGAATGCTATATTGGCAGTCAGTGTTGTAGTTGCTTTTGTTCCTACGGCATTGTCACGTTTGTCTTCTTCTTTTCTGTTCAAAGATTTAGAGGAAAAAGTGGCTCCTTTGAGACGACAAGCGGATTATTATGAAAAATGTATTTCTGGTAGAGAATATATCAAAGAAACTAGAATATGGGGAGCTGAAGAGATTTTTGAAAAGAAATATCAGGTGGTTCAAGAGAAGAAAAATAAATTGTGGATGCGGGCAATTATAAAACAGAATACAATTCAAATTATGTTACATATCATTACAGCCTGTTGTTACGGAATGATTATCTGGCTTTTGTTTGTTTCTGTAATGCATGGGGAAATTACGCTTGGAGTATTTGCAGCTGTTTTAGCAACCATTGGGAATCTGTTCCGATTTATGAATAAAATGGTATCTGAGCGACTGGGGTGGATGACGGAGAATATTGGTTCTGTGAATAACTTTATAAATTTTGTTATTGAAAAAGCAGAAAAGTCGGAATATAAGAGAACACCTGGAAGTGAGCTCGTACTAGATAACGTGAGTTTCTGTTATCCTCAGGCGGAGGAACAAGCTATTTCTGGCATCCATTTACGTATCAAAGATGGAGAAACAATTGCTTTAGTGGGTGAAAATGGAAGCGGGAAAACTACGTTAGCACGTGTATTAGCTGGACTTTATGAACCAACAGAGGGACGAATTGAGTATGGAGGAAAACTCCTTAAGGAATATTCACCAGAGGGAATTTCGGCGGTTTTTCAAAAATTTAACCGATATCATATGACCTTAAGAGATAATTTAAGTATTGGGAGTCAGTTAATATCGGATGATGAAAAGCTTAGGGCAATAGGAAAGGAAGTGGATCTTTCTTTTGAAGAGCTCCAAGACAATATCGGACTGAATAGTATGCTTGGACGTGAATTTGGAGGTACTGATGTATCAGGAGGACAGTGGCAACGCATTGCAATAGGAAGAGGGAGATACAGGGATCATAACATGATTATTTTGGACGAACCCACAGCATCTATTGATCCGATGGAAGAAAGTGAAATTTATAAAAAATTTGCCCAGAGTTGTGAAGGAAAGACTGTGATACTGATTACGCATAGACTTGGAGCCGTTAAACTGGCGGACAGAATTATTCTGCTTAGTAAGGGAAAAATAGTTGAGGATGGAACCTGGAAAAATTTAATGGAAACAGGTGGGCTATTCAAAGAAATGTATGAAGAGCAACAACAGTGGTATCGTGGCTGATAAGCAGAACAATCATAAATGATGGATGGGTCTATCCCTTTAACGGCCACGACGGAGCCCGGTGGTGCCATTGGGAAAAGAAGCTCGCCTATCTGAAATCGTCTGGCATTATTTGACTGTACTGTGACAATCACTGTTAAGATTCGATAAAAGGGCACAGAACGGACTGAAAAATCACAAAACGCCACTGGAAACAGGTGAAAACAGAAGGTTATAATCAGAGACATAAGTGCACTTGAAACAAAAAGAAAAGGAGAAGAATGTATGAAATTGAAGAAATGGTGCAGCCTCTTTCTGGCCTTCTGTATGCTGGCGGCAAGCATATCATTTCCCTCATCTGCTGAAGGAGAGTCAGGATCTGCTCCCGTATTCAGCGAGGATTTTGAGGGCAGAGGGGAGGGTACATCCATTGCTACGGGGAATGGGTGGACGGTCAATACACAGACTCACGGCTCGCTGACGGTGAGCAGAAACAACAATAATCAGATGCTGGAATTTGCCCTGTCGGAAAATGATACCGCGAATCCGGAGTTTTACTGCAGTCTGCCGGATACGCTGAATAAGGCTGTATTTTCTTACAGCATCGCCCCGAAAACAGAGGGAGGTACGCTGTACCTGCCCGTGATTGCGGAAAATTCTACCGGCGTTTTTCTGCTCTTACTTGAGGGGGGAAAACTGAAATATCAGGTGGGAAATACCCGCTATGAGATTAAAGCTGTGACGCCGGGTGTGTGGAATACGATAAAGATGGTTTATGATAAGGATGCCCATCAGGCAGAGCTCTATGTGGACGGTGAGAAGGTGGATCCTGCGGGCGATCTGATCCGCAATGCAGTTTCTGTTAATCGCATCAGCCCCAAGATATATAAGCAGGGGCCAGGAGCCTTTTATCTGGATAATTTCATGGTAACAGCCGAGGATCATGTTCCGGCAGTGCCGGCGCCGATCACTGCGGAGCCCGACCCGAACCCTGAACCGGAACCGGATCCCCAGCCGGCGGACGTGGTCAATGAGAATTTCGAAAGCACAGATTTGGGAAATCTTCCATCCGGCTGGAAATTAAGCAATCCGGCAGGTTCCACGGCGAAGGTAACGGTGGAACAGGCCGGGGAGAACAGAGTGCTGGTTTATGACCAGATTCAGGACAACAGCGCTGCTTCTGGCAACACCAATTTAAGCTTCCCGTTAAATCAGGAGATGAATCATGCGGTGCTGTCTTTTTCCGTGGCCTCCAAAACGGAAGGAGGGGTATTTTACCTGCCTACCGTTGGCGGAAGTGGAGGAGCGCGTCTGGTCCAGATTGCATTTAACCAGAACAGCGGAGGTAAGATCCAGTACCAAGCGAAGGGAGAAAGCGCCTGGACCACAATCCGTGATTTTGAACCCATGAAATGGTACACATTTAAGCTCATTTATGATAACAGCGGAGCGGACAGCACCTATGAGCTTTACATAGACGGAGAAAAAGTGGAACTGGAGAAACCGGTTCCGAGAGGGAGCGGACCGGTGACACAGATTATTTCGGGCCTTTACCGCAAGGTAAGCTCCTGCTTTTATGTGGATAATATAAGGCTTACCGAACAGGATCACACGCCGGAGGTTCCAGCGGCGCTTCCGGAGGAAAAACCGGAACCGGGGCCGGATGCGGGAATTTCCTGCACCCTGGATTTTGAGGAGGAGACTGTGGGACAGGCGCCAAAGGGTTGGAACATCAGCAATCAGGAGCAGAATACGGTTGTGGAGATACGGAATGTGGACGGAAATAAGGCTTTGGTGATCGATCAGACTTCCGCTCAGAGCAAATCCCTGTCCATGAACTACCATCTGGCGGGCAGCGCGGCAAAGGGCGTGTTAAAGTACCGGGTGCGTCCGACTGAATCCAGCGGTGCTCTGTATCTGCCATCCTTCTACAGCGATACAAAGCAGCTTGTTAAGCTGGCGTTAAACGGAGGAGTGCTGCAGAAGGATGTGGCCGGCAAGTGGGTGGATATTATGACCTGTGAACCCGGGAGATGGTATGAGATGGAACTGGTTCTGAATACGGAAAAGGATGTGTACGATCTCTATGTGAACGGCGGGCTGGCTGTGGCCGGCGAGAAGCCATCCTATACAGGCAGCATCAACCGCATAGGAATGGGCGTTTATTATCCTACCGTGAATACGTTTGCCATCGATGACATTGCGGTGACAGAATATGTGGAAGGGACCTCCGCTTCTTTTGCGCAGACGGAATATGAGGTTGTGAAGGGGCAGACGCTTCAGCTGGCATTGTCTTATACGCCTTCGGACACTTCTTCCAGAACGGCTGTCTGGAGATCCTCGGATCCGGATACGGTCAGCGTTGATGCCCTGGGCAATGTGAAAGGGCAGAAAGAAGGCAGCGCAGTCATCACCGCTGCGCCTGTATCCGGCCTGCCGGAAGCGGCCGTAACTGTAACTGTTACTAACATCCAGCCGAACCGTATCGAGGTGACTCCTGCCAATGCAGAGATGCCTTTGGGTTCCCATCAGTATCTGACAGCGAAGGTGCTGCCGGAAAACGTGGGAAATAGGGCAGTCCGTTTTGAATCTATGGATGAATCCGTGGCCGCAGTGGACGAATACGGGGAAATCACGGCAGCGGGCGCAGGAGAAACGAAGATCCTGGTCATATCCGAAGAAAATGAGGCAGTGCGGACAGAGGTGCCTGTAAAAGTTACGGAACGGCCGGTTCAGCTTAGAATATATGTGTCTCCTTCAGGAAACGATGCAAATGACGGCACTGCGCCTGCAAATGCGGTTTTGACCCTCGCGCGTGCCCAAGAGATTGTAAGGGCCAATAACGGCAATATGACAGGGGACATCGAAGTTCTGCTGGCGCCGGGCTACTACAGACAGAGCGGAACGCTTAAATTTGATCAGAGGGATTCAGGCAGCAACGGCTATTTTGTGATTTATAGACAGGATGGCCTGGGAGAAGCCGTCATCGGAGGCGGTATAGATGTCGGCGGGTTTACACAGTATGATGCGGAAAGGAACATCTATGTGGCGGATGTGCCGGGACTGGTCACAAGGCAGCTTTATGTAAACGGTGTCAGAGCGGTCCGCGCCCGCAGCGAGGGAGGCCTCAAATCCCCGGCAGTGTGGATGGACGGTGCGGTAAATAAAGGATTCATATCAGAAAATACAGAATTTGCATCCTATGCGCATCCGGAGGATCTGGAGTTCGTATTTCAGGAACAGTGGACCAATCCCAGGTGCGGGGTGGAATCTGTGGCGATGCAGGGCGGCAAGGTGCAGATTACAATGAAGCAGCCAGGCTGGAAATACTGTTCCGATAAAGGCGGAACATCGGCTTCCGTACCCGTGTATTATGAAAACGCGCTGGAGCTTCTGGATGAGCCGGGAGAGTGGTATCTGGATACCCATGACCCGGACGGAAACAAGCTTTATTATATGCCGTTTGCATGGGAGGATATGGCGCATGCAAACGTGACGGCTCCGACGGTGGAAGAGCTTTTGACTGTCATCGGCGAAGATTATGACCATATGGTGACCAATCTGGAATTTTCGGGCATCACATTTGCGGATACAACATGGATGAGGCCAAGTTCCAATAACGGCCACGCGGATGCGCAGAACAACCATATCCGCGAGCAGGGGTCGCCGGACAGGCTGCCAGATGCGGCGGTTACGGTAAAACGCGCCAATACCGTGCTGTTTACGGGCTGTACCTTTACCCGCATGGGCATTACCGCTCTGAAGATGGTGGAGGGCGTGCAGAACAGCCATATCGTCGGGAACCGGTTTTTCGACATATCCGGCAGCGCGGTCAATATAGGAGATCCCTACACCAATGACGCCAATAACTACAATCCGCCGGATCTGCGCATGATGATGAAAAATGATGATATTCTGAATAATTACATCCATGACATAGCGGTGGAATATCAGTCAGCGGCAGCTGTATCCGTGGGCTTTGCGGCGGATATGGATATGAAATACAATGAGATTTTTGATATCCCCTATTCCGGATTCCATGTCGGATACGGCTGGGCGAAGCGCTTTGAGAATGTGCAGAAAAACATGCATATTGAAAATAACTTCATCCATGACCTGATGGGGAATGGGATCTATGACGGAGGCGCCATCTATTTTAACGGCAATTCCGGAGGAAGCGAGGGTAACTACAATGTGGTATCCGGTAACTATATCCGCAATCAGATGGATTTAAACGCGCCGCTGTATGCGGATGAGGGAACCACCTACTGGGAGTTTTCGCATAACGTGGTGGATTTGTCGGAGAGAAGTGTGTGGCATAACAACGCGGCCCCCAGATGGCTTTTGGTTTATGTGCCCACCATTGAAAATCTCAAGGTACATCATATATATACGACGACCGATAATAAATATGTCAATCCTTCCGCTCCCGGCGTTACTGTCAGCGACGTGACGGTATGCCCCGACGCGGTCTGGCCGGCTGCGGCCCAGGCTGTCATTGATGGCTCAGGACTGCAGGCTTCCTATGCGGGGCTTAGAAACAACCAGGCGGAGCGCGTGCGCATCAGCAATGTAAAAGAAGATGACATAAGCATTGGAATCGGCAAAACTTTCAGGCTGGAGACGGAGGCTTCAGACGGAAAAGACAGAGCGGTGAATATGGCTGCCAACCAGGTATGTTACCGCGTAGCGGATGAGAGTGTTGCTGCTGTGGCTTCAGACGGTACGATTACCGGTAAGAAAGCGGGCAGCACCACCGTATACGCCTATGTGATATCCGGAGGCATCCGCAAAACCCTTGAAAAAACCCTCTATGTGGGCGATACCTTTGAGCGCATAGCATTCCGCGAAATTGACGGCAGCGAGATTGTGCTGGGCAAGACCAGCAAAGGCAAACAGCTAACGCCCTATGGGCTCACGGATATGGGCAGGGAAGTGGAGCTTACAAATGTGACATACAGCGTGAAGGACAGCGCGGTGGCGGCGGTTACCGGGGACGGTTTCCTGACGCCGGCGGGCGCCGGACAGACTATGCTCACTGTAACCGGTACCTCGGAAGGGGTGACGGTGACCCGGCAGATCACGGTAGTGGTTGAAGCGGAACAGAAATTTGTCCGTCATGATATGAGCGAAATCTACAGCGAAGCCAATAATGACAGCTGGGCTGTGGAAGGAGGAAGCTTTGACCTGACTCCGGATGCGAAGATGGTCACCACTTTAAGTAAATTTGCCACCTTTACGGGAAGAAAATACAATAATGAACTCCTGACCTTTAAGCTTCAGATCGATGCCAACGGGAAGGGCAGCTGGCCCAGCATCGTTCTGCGCGCCCAGGAATCCGACCTGGCTGTCGCCGGAGGCGGCACGGGCTATATCATCTGCTTTGGATCAGGCGGCCTGGAAGTGCATCGGTTTAACGGTACAAAACGTACGGTCATCTATGGCAATATGGACGGATATGAGAGTCTGGGCGGCGATACCATCAGGCCGGAGCCTCTGACCCATGGAGAAGAACATCTGGTGGAGGCGGGCGCTCTGACCAATGGTGATGCGGTGCGTCTGCTGCTTAAGATTGACGGCAAAACGGTCTTTGACTTTACTGATGATAAGCCGGAAGCGGTACTGGAAGCCGGATACTTTGGCCTGGTGGGTCGCGGGGAGACATTTACACTGACAAAAGCCGAAGTGGATCCCAATGAGCCTGTAGACCCCGAGGATAAGCCAAAACCGGCTCCGGATCATAATACCGCGCAGCCGGATAACAAGCCGGAACACAACGGCGGGCAGCCGGATAACGGACAGAATGCCGGACAAGATGCCGGTTCCTCCGTGCATGGGGGCAGTCAGACCGCGGATTCGGCAGGCACAGGCGATCATACGCCGTGGAATCTGTATCTGCTTTTGGCAGCCTTGGCAGCTGGCAGCATGGCAGCGATCGGATGGAAGAAATATAAAAACAGATATAAGAAGCTGCTGTAATAAAGTCGGCAGAAAGTATAAAAGGATGTCTTTGGAGCATGGTGCTTTAAAGGCATCTTTTTATACCACCGTTTACGGAGGACCTGTTGAATAAAAAACGCTCCGCGTAGGACCGCTAAATTATACGTCCTCTGTAGTTGACGGACCAGCCACAGTGGGATATACTTCTATATAAATACAGGCCCTGCTCCCGTCCGCTTTAGGAGCTGCAGCCTGAAGACGGAGGATTAACGATGACACAGCTGGAATTTGTGAATGTGATCAATGTGCTTCTTAGCACCCGAAAGCTGGATCTGGGCGCCGATCAGAAGGAAGCCATGTGGAATCTGAAAGAGATACACAGCATCCTTGTGAGTTATTATAAGCGCTATATTATGGAACAGCTGCAGAAGGAGGAATGTCCGACCCCTGGACAGACCGGCATGGACAGCTGGTATGAGTATTTTCTGGCCGCGGACGGAGAGAACACCGCCGTATTTCTGCGCGTGATCTTTACGGAAGAGGACTGTGACCGGATCTGGAAGGATGCGCACCCGCAGGAATAAATGCGGTCAGCACAAGAACCATTTGTTTTGAGGCTCATAGAGTAAGATTAAATTCAGTATGGAGGTGTACGGACGTACTTTCAATTGACAGGGAGTTGAAAAGAACTTTTTTGTCTGGAGGCGAGAGACAGCGGATTTCGATTGCGCGCTGTCTCCTGCACGCTGCGCCCATTCTTTTGGTAGATGAGGCGACTGCATCATTGGATCGGATTACTTCCACAGACATACTTAATTCAATTCTGGATTTGCAGGACATGACCAAGATCGTAGTGACCCACTATTTAGAGGAAAGCACGCTCAAACGTTTCGACCTTATTTTGACAGTATCCGACGGACATATCAGTGAAGCTGGTTCGTTTGATGAACTGATAGAGCGAAGAGAACTTTTCTATTCTCTGATTATGTCGGGAAAAGAGCAGGTATAAACAAAATCGTTACTGCTCACGGCCGCCGATAAAGCAGCACATGTCGGGGCAGTATATGGTCCTCATAGGGATCCCTTGAAGCCCGCCGGTTCTTTTGCTGCGTAGTTTG
>OGGQ01000094.1_pt1 | contig 115837 bp, 112 predicted proteins | sample 1571191 | NCBI WGS metagenome assembly OGGQ01 (sample SAMEA2582061, study PRJEB24529) | metagenome | biome: Human gut stool | place: China | collected 2011
GCTACACAGCGGAAATGGCTATGGAAGAAGCCACACGCTGTCTGAACTGCAAACACAAACCCTGTGTCAGCGGATGTCCCGTAAACGTACGTATCCCCGAATTTATCGCGGAAGTAGCAAAAGGCGATTTTATGGCAGCTTATAAGATCATCACTTCCACAAACGCTCTGCCTGCTGTCTGCGGTCGTGTATGTCCTCAGGAAAGCCAGTGCGAATCCAAATGCGTTCGTGCCATCAAAGGCGAAGCTGTAGCCATCGGCCGTCTGGAACGGTTCGTGGCTGACTGGTACATGGCAAACTGTGACGAAATGCCCGAAAAACCCGCTCCGAACGGCAAAAAAGTAGCCGTTATCGGTTCCGGCCCTTCCTCTCTGGCATGTGCTGGCGACTTGGCAAAAGCAGGCTATGCCGTAACCATTTTTGAAGCATTCCACACAGCCGGCGGCGTATTGGTTTACGGTATCCCCGAATTCCGTCTGCCTAAGGCTATTGTGCAGAAAGAAATCGACAAACTGTCTGCCCTGGGCGTAGAAGTCATGACAAACATGGTCATCGGCAAAGTATTATCCATCGACGAAATCATTGACGATATGGGTTATGACGCCGTATTCATCGGTACCGGCGCAGGTCTGCCTTCCTTCATGGGCATCCCCGGCGAAGCACTGGTAGGCGTTTACTCTGCCAACGAATATCTAACTCGTATCAACCTGATGAAAGCTTACATCTCTGATTATGACACACCTATCCGCAAGAGCAAAGCTGTTGCTGTTGTAGGCGGCGGCAATGTAGCTATGGACGCCGCAAGATGCGCAAAGAGAATGGGTGCGGAAAAAGTTTACATCGTTTACCGCCGTTCTGAAAAAGAAATGCCTGCCCGTCTGGAAGAAATCCATCACGCAAAAGAAGAAGGCATTGAATTCCACCTGCTGCGTAATCCTGTAAAGATTCTGGATGACGGCAATGGTCAGGTATGCGGTATCGAATGTCTGAAAATGGAATTGGGTGAACCTGATGCCAGCGGCAGAAGAAGCCCCGTACCTGTGGAAGGCTCCAACTATGTCATCGACGTTGACACAGTGGTTATGTCCATCGGTACATCCCCCAATCCGCTCATCCGCAGCACCACAAAAGGGCTGGAAACCAACCGGAAGGGCTGTCTGGTAGTCAACGAAGAAACAAACCAGACCACCAGAGAAGGCGTTTATGCCGGCGGTGACGCCGTTACAGGGGCAGCTACCGTTATTCTGGCAATGGGCGCAGGCAAAAAAGCTGCGGCGGCCATTGATGAATATCTGAAGAAATAAAATTTACATCCACGAAAAAATCCCTTCATCATCGTTTGAATGACGGAGGGATTTTTTCATAGGAGATTTACAAAATATATCAAAATAAGTGGAATGCAAAAGTAGATGATCCGCAAGATTTCTGCATTTTATGGATTCAGTTTTACATGACGATGAAAAATTGAATCAAAAAATAGTTGTTTTCATGCAGGAATGAATTGTTGTGTTTTACTTGGGTGCTGATTTTTTATAGTTTCTGATAATGCCGTAAATGATCTGTAGGATGGTGTACCAGATAATAAATGTGACAATGGTCTGGAATACGCAAAGTTCCAAAGGAAATTGAAAATATGCGTATGTGCCGACAAATGTAGCAAGGCTGATGCTGGACGCCATAATTAAGACGATCTTGATGTATCCTTTGCGGAAGATCAGATAGAAGAAAATGGTGAGCAACACAAAATAAATCCACATAATATCACCTCTCTGTAGAAAAACAACAGGCAGATGTGATACTCCTGCCTGTTGTTATGGTTGTTATTTCAGCTTTTCCGGACGGGCATATTCTTCGCCGAAGAGCAGCAGCTCTCGCTCGGCTTCTGTTACAGTACCGAACTGAATTTTGTTGACGATCACCAGGATGATACCGATGATGACCCAAAGCAGTACCATACCCCATTCATAAGGCCATTCCAGTGCGCCGGGGCCGATGGGCAGGTAAAGCACGATGAAGAATAGACAGGATACGATTGCCATAAATCCGGTGAAGTAGCCGCCTGGTGCTTTCCAAGGACGTTTCAGATTAGGTTCTTTCTTCCGCAGCATAACAAAGGAAATAGATACTGTCAGATAGGCAACAACGGTGCCGAAAGAGCTGGCATCAACAAACCAACCCAGTGCATTTTTCCCCAGCAGAGGAGAAATCAGCCCCAGAACCCCTACCAGTGTGATGGCAGCTGTGGGAGAGCCATATTTAGGGTGAAGTTTGCTAAAAACAGTGGGCAGCATTTTTGCTCTGGACATGGAGAACAGGATACGTGTGCTGCCGACAAACATAGCATTCCAGCTTGTCAGGATACCGCCGATCCCGGCAATGATGATGAATGTGCCAAAGATTTTGGAGTTGAATACATAGGATGCCGCGTCAGCCAGAGGAATGGATGCAGATTGCAGGAAGTCCGCAGGTGCTGCAAAAGCGGTACCTACGATCATCATGATGTACCACAATACGCCCAGGAAGATGGCGAACAGTACCAGGATACCTACCTGGCGGATGGGGTAGTCCATTTCTTCGGATGCCTGCGGGATAACGTCAAACCCTACAAACATAGCAGGTGCTGCAACCAGTACGATGGAGATCCCACCGAAGCCGTCACGAATTGCAGGCGCCGCATTTGCAATATCGCCCAGAGTTACGCCGCCCAGGAAGAAGATCACGCCGCCGGCAACCAGAGCGATGGCTGCGATGGTGTTGAAAATAGCGGCAAATTTCAGTCCGCGGTAGTGGCAGAACATAGTAAAGATGGTACCTGCCATGCTGACAATGATGAATGGAACATAAACATCAAATCCTGCAATATTCCATAAGAATCCCACTTCAGGAAGGGGGATCAGATATGCTACAGCAGAGGCAAAGGCAGGACCTTCCCATGCGGCAACGGCAACGTAGGCAAAGGCAATTGCCCAACCGCTGAACCAGGCGAATTTATAACCACTGGCACGGTAACACCATACCATAGAGCCCCCTGCCAGAGGCAGTGCGGGTGTCAGTTCTGCATAAGCCATACCTACAAAGCCGCAAAGAACGGCAGCGATGATAAATGCGATGATAGCGCCGATAGTACCTGCCGAAATGACCCAGCCGCCAGCCAGCATAACCCAGCCCCAGCCTACAATGGACCCAAAGGCAAATGCCCAGATATCTCCGCGTTTTAGCGTTTTGCTTAATGATTCCCGTTTTTCCATAGACAACATACTCCTTTCCTTATACGAGTGTGTGATGAGTAATGGTTTAGATTTGAATGGAATACATGCATCTTTTTACCGGTAATTGTGCAAAACAAATCTGTTAATATGGACAAGCAAAAAATATGCCAAACAAACCAGATTTTTTACAAGATGTATATGCGGATTTGGAAAGAGGAAAAAGGTGGGTAGAGGAAGAAGAAGTGAAAGAGGTCATAAATATTTTATTTGTATGAGAAAAATTGTTCATTTGGTATAAAATTTGCTCAATACTAAGACAGGACGATGTTCTGAAACTATTATGAAAAGAAAGAAGGAGATCACATGGAAAAATTCAACACAAAAAATTCAGAAGCCCTTTATCAGGAAATTTGTCAGTACTTAGTTGATGGCGTAAGCAGTTCCTTCCATAAAGCCGCTGTGGAAGATTATCCCATTGCTATGACCCATGGCAAAGGCAGCAAACTGTATGATGTGGATGGAAATGAATATATTGACTATATTGGTGGATTTGGCCCCATGATTATGGGGTATGCGCCGGATACAGTGAATGAAGCAGTGAAAGAGCAGGTGGATAGAGGTTCCCAGTTCTCCACACCTACAAAACAGCTGCTGGAACTGTCCAAAAAATTGACAGAAATCATCCCCTGCGCAGAAATGGTAAGTTTCCAGAGCTCCGGTACAGAAGCAAACATGCACGCATGGCGTGTTGCCAGAGCATATACAGGCAAACAGAAGATCGTAAAATTCGCTGGTCAGTATCATGGCTGGTCTGATGAACAGAAAATCAGTATCACAGCCAATGCAAAGACATTGGGGGATGAAAAAGCACCTGCACGAATCATGACAACGGCAGGTCAGCGTCAGGAAACAGCTGATGATATCATCATCACAAGCTGGAACCGCGCAGATATTCTGGAAGCGCTGCTGGAAGAAAGGGGAAATGAAATTGCCGCTGTTGTGATGGAAGCTTATATGTGCGACGAAGGCCCCATTATGCCTCAGCCCGGCTATCTGGAAAAAGTACGTGAACTTTGCACAAAATATCATGTTGTACTGATCTTTGACGAAGTTATCACAGGTTTCCGTATGTCACTGGGCGGCGCCCAGCAGTATTTCGGCGTAACACCTGATATGGGTGTATTTGGTAAAGCCATTGCTGGCGGCTATTCTTTGTCCATGGTATGCGGCAAGAAAGAAATCATGAGCTGTGGTGTACATCCTTCCGGTACATTCAACGCAACACCTATTTCTGTAGCGGCTGCTCTAGCCACCATCAAAGAATTGTCCAAGCCTGGTGTATATGAAAAAATGGAGCAGCTGGGTGAACTGTTCTGTGAAAAACTGCGTGCTTTGGGCAAAAAACATGGCGTTGCCCTGTATACAGAACATCATGGCGGCATTATCCAGCTGGAAATGGGCATGGAAAGAGCACCTAAGGATTACAAGGACTATCTGGAAAATGTGGACAGCGGTATGTATGATCGTCTGTATCTGCTGACACGTGATTATGGTGTGCGTATCACATCTGCCAGAGGTCGTATTTATCTGACAACAGAACACACAGAAGAAGATATTTTGAAAACAATGGAAGTATTCGACCATGTTCTGCCTATGCTGAAAGGTTGATTTTTCAAGAGAAACAGGCAATTTCAATAAAATATGAAATTTTTGAAAAGCGGCGAGAAACAAGAACTCGCCGCTTTTGTTGTTATGCATCAATAGAAGATGATAGCTTTTTCTACAGAAAATAACAGAATGATGATTTATTACTGAATCATGATTTAAAAATGAATGAGAAAAAAACAAATTTGATTCGTAATTGAATCATTTTGAAAAAAAAGAAACAAATTATTATTTTTGCCGTTGGTTTTACCGCATTTTTAAGTTGGCACGGATTATGCTGTTATATTTTATCAAAAATCACTGAAAGGAAAAACGGAGGAAAGCCTATGGATTATCAATATGTGTTGCTCAACGTGAAAAACAGATTGGCTATTGTAACAGTCAATCGGCCGGAAGCATTGAATTCTTTGAACCGCGAGGTCATTGCGGATATTTACAACTGCATGCAGGAAATTGACCGGAAGCAGCTGGCAGACTGCGTCATCCTTACCGGCGCAGGACGTTCCTTTATTGCCGGTGCGGATATTTCCACCATGGTGGAAATGGAGGGATATGAAGGCAGAGACTGGACAAAAGCCGGAATGGATCTGATGGATCTGATCGAAAATATGCGGATGCCTGTTATTGCGGCTATCAATGGCTTTGCTTTGGGCGGTGGCTGTGAAATTGCCATGGCATGTGATATTCGCATTGCGTCTGTCAAGGCAAAATTTTCTCAGCCGGAAACGGGTCTGGGGCTGATCCCTGGTTATGGCGGAACCCAAAGACTGCCTCGTCTGGTGGGAAAAGGTATGGCAAAGTACATGATTCTGACAAATGAGATGATCAATGCAGAAGAAGCTTACCGCATTGGTCTGGTACAAAAGCTGACACAGCCAGAAGAACTGATGGATACTGCCTATGAAGTTGCCCAGAAGATACTGAGCAAAGCCCCTCTGGCAACTCGAATGGCAAAACGCGCCATCAACGCGGCAACAAACACAGACCTGGCAACAGGCATCAATTATGAATTAGAAACCTACGACATTGCTTTCCGCTCCAAAGACAGAAAAGAAGGCATGCAGGCGTTCCTAGAAAAAAGAAAACCCGAATTCCGGGATGAGTAAGTGCATAAAGGAGGACTTGAAAATGACAGTAGATGCATTACAAAACAAACTGGAAAACATCAAAGTGGAATTGGACGATCATGTTCTGGTAGTGACCATGAACCGTCCCAAAGCACTCAATGCCCTAAACAATCAGACATTGGACGAATTGAATCTGGTTGCGGATCAGATTGCCAAAGATCAGGATATCTACGGCGCCATCATCACTGGTGAAGGCAGAGGCTTTGTAGCCGGCGCTGACATTGTGCAGATGAAGCCCTATAAGAGTGAAGCAGGCAGATCCTATGCCGAATATGCGCAGAATACGTTCAATAAGATCGAAGCTCTGGAAAAACCCGTCATTGCAGCAGTCAATGGCTTTGCATTGGGCGGTGGCTGCGAACTGGCATTGAGTTGCGACATCCGCATTGCTTCTGAAAAAGCTGTTTTTGGACAGCCTGAAGTGACACTGGGTATCATTCCTTGCTTTGGCGGAACCCAGAGATTGCCTAGACTCATCGGCGCAGGTCTGGCAAAAGAAATGATTTACACAGGCCGTCAGGTGAAGGCAGAAGAAGCCAAAGCTATGGGTCTGGTCAATAAAGTTGTTCCCGAAAGTGAATTGGTAGATGCAGCAAAAGCTATGATGGCAGATATTCTGAAAGTATCTCCCATGGGCATCAAATATGCGAAAATTGCCATTAATAAAGGCGCTGATATGGACCTCAAAAATGGTCTGGAACTGGAAAAGAATTTGGTTGGTCTGTGCTTTGCAACAGATGACAAGGAAAAAGGCATGAATGCCTTCTTGGCAAAAGAAAAACCGCAGTTCCGTGCATAATGAAAAAAAGAAATACAGAATAGTAGAAATATAGGATAGTAGAAAACATTTACAAAACAAAAAACAAGTTCATTCAGATTCCCTCTTTATTTTAATAAATCTATAAAAATCGCCTGTTCCCTCCCGAATGGGCGATTTTTATGATCTGGTTAAATTGGGGGGGAGGAGCAGTATTGATATTTCAATGAAAACTCCAATTTTATCTCAGAAGTTATTTTCAAGTTGAAGATTTTAAAAATAGGATTCGAATTTTGTCAGTTTCAGAAGATTCTTTCAACAGGAAACAATGTACAGTTTTGATACTATTGATATGAATAATTACTGTAAATCCGTAAAATGTATGATTCATGATAACTTTTTACAACAATTCAATATTTTTATAAAAGCCATGGGGCACATTGTTTCCAATGAACGCCATGGCTTTTATGTTTTATTAATGAGAGCAAATATAACAGCTTAATTTTGGCCAGCGTTTTGATTACAGATTTCCTCTACAGCATACAATGGCAGATTGATGAGCCAATCTCTTTTTTATAGTCCGCCATAGAAGTATAGAGGAGAGATATTTCCGGAAATCATAAGGAAGCTGAAAGCCATGGGCAATACCTTAAATCAGCTGACGCTCCTTGCCCATCAAGGAAAAATCAGAACCATGAATTTTTGGAATTTTACGGAACAGGTGGCAGATATTTATGTGGAGATCTATGATCTGGCAAAGAGGATATCTGAGTATTTTTACAGCGGTGTGTAATCAAAAGCAGAATGCAGGTGCTTTGCAGGTGCTATGCAATATGTCATGGAGCCGAGAAAAACCGTTGACAGAGAAAGAAATCTGGTGACGGGCATCAACTGCGCTGCCTTTGTGGAAATGATGACCACAAAACGGCAGTTCAAAAAGAACAGACGGCAGACAATCAGTACAGGGGATTTTGGAAAATGATTTCTATATTGGTACATTAAGGCAGGGGAAATATACCAGAAAACGCATCAATGGTCCAGAAATCAAGAAAGATGAACTGGATCATATTGTCTTTGAAAATCACCACGAAGCCACCATAGACAAGCAGACCTTCGCCATGGCACAGGAACAGCGAAAGAAAAGAACCCGTTCCAATTACAGAGGAATCAAGAAATATGACAATGTGTATTCTGGATTTCTCTACTGCGGTGACTGCGGCAGCCCCATGTTTTCCATGAGCCGAAGTGATTTGAAGCCTGCCTATCTCTGCGGCACCTATCACAAACGTGGGCGGAAAGGATGCACCAGCCATCATATCCGTGTGGATTTGCTGGATGGTATTTTGAAAGAATATATCCTGAAAATTAGAGGGAATTCTGGAGCGGCTGAATGTGTCTTTGAAGACGAAGAAGCGGCTGAAGTAGCAGCGACCATTGAAAAAATGATTACTGAAGCTGTTTTGGATATTTCTGTTCCCCCAAAAGCGATTTTTTGCAGCAATAGATAGGAAAAATGCTCGGAGAAGCAGTTCTTCGGGCGTTTTTTATGTGGAAACGGAAAAAATCTCCATCTGCGGAAAGAAATCTTATTTTTACATAAATGTGCGTTCTTTGGTTCATAATAACTCTGAACAACCGACCGACGGAGGTTGGACACAGAGGAGGACAAAGAACATGAGAGCAACTGGCATTGTCAGAAGAATTGATGACTTGGGAAGAGTAGTGATTCCAAAGGAAATCCGCCGTACACTCAGGATTCGGGAAGGCGACCCTTTGGAAATTTTCACAGATAGAGAAGGCGAAATCATTTTGAAGAAATATTCCCCCATTGGGGAGTTGGGGGCATTTGCCAAGGAATACGCCGAAAGCCTTGCCCAGACAGCAGGGCATGTGACCTGTATCGTGGATAAAGACCGCATCATTGCCGTTTCCGGCGGCTCAAAAAAAGATTTTTTGGAAAAACGCATCAGTCCGGAAATGGAAGAATGCATCAACAAGCGCACGCCTTTTGCGGCAGAAGCTGGGGATGGGCAGTTTGTACCGGTACTCCATGACGGTGACGGCGGTGAATATCCTTATCAGTTGATGGTGCCCATCATTGCAGAAGGTGATGCGTTGGGTGCGGTGCTGTTTCTTTCCAAAGAGCAGAAAATGGGCGAAGTGGAAGGGAAACTGGCACAGACTGCCGCAGGATTTTTGGGTAAACAGATGGAACCTTGAGAAAAAGTTCTTTCTGTTCCATCGGCAAGCAAACATAGCTGAAATCCTTGAAATACAAGGGATTTCAGCTATTCTTTTTTTAAAATGAAAAAGGACATGGGAAGGTTTTTATGCGTTGCCAGTACATTAGAAATGTGGTACCCTGTAAGACAAGACAGGAGGTGCGACATGCATCATTACTTTATCATCAATCCGGCGGCAGGTCAGGGGAAAGCGGCAAAGCTGGTGCCTGCCATTGGGGAATACATGGAAGGGGAAGGACTGCCTTTTACCATCTATCAGACAAAGGGTGTGGGGGACGCCATGGCTTATGTGCGGTATATGGCAAAGAAAGGCCCTGCGCGGTTTTATGCCTGTGGTGGCGACGGCACCCTTAATGAAGTGGTCAATGGGCTGAAAAATCATCCTCAATGTGAAGTGGCGCTGATTCCGGCAGGAACGGGCAACGATTTTCTGCGGAATTTTACCAATATGGAAAATTTTCAGGATATTGCCGCACAGGTGGCAGGAGAAGCCGTTTCCATAGACGTATTGCAGGTAAACGGCAGACGTGTGGTAAACATGACAAATACAGGTTTTGACAGTGCTGTGGTGGCACAGGCGGCAAAGCTGAAGAAAATCCCTTTTATCGCAGGGCCATTGGCTTATGTGCTGGCGGTGGCGGTGCTGTTCTGCCGTCCCATGGGGAAAGACCTTTCCTTCCGTACGGATAACGGCAAAGAAGCAAGGGGGAAATTTCTCTTGACTGCCCTTGCCAACGGTAAGTTTTACGGCGGTGGATTTTGCCCTGCACCCATGGCGAAAATCAATGACGGCAAACTGGAGTTGGTGGCAGTGCGGAAAGTATCCAGATGGCGGTTCCTTCATTTGGTAGGAGCCTTCCGCAAGGGAACTTATTTGCAGGAACCAGCGGCGGAAAAACTGGTATTTCAGGACTGCTGCACACGGGTACATATCCACGCAAAAGAAACCCAGAAGCTCAGCATGGACGGGGAAATTGTGCCTTTTACCCATCTGGAAGTGACGGTGGAAAAAGGCGGACTTTCCTTTGTAGTGCCAAAGGGCAGTGAATTATTAGAAGAAAGGGACGTGATGGAATGATTCACCAAGGCGGATATTATCTTCATTATAAAAACAAACTGTATCGTGCCGTAGGCGTGGCGAAACATTCGGAAACGCTGGAAGAACTGGTGGTTTATGAACCCCAGTACGGAGAAGGGGGCTTGTGGGTGCGCCCGCTAGACATGTTTCTGGAAAATGTCACAGTGGAAGGAAAAGAAGTGCCCAGATTTCGTTATGTAGGCATGGAAAAGCCTGAAGGGTATTAAAAAAACGGAAGATTTCCTTTTGAAATCTTCCGTTTTTTATGGTCATTTTTCGTACTGCGCCATGAATTTTTTCAGGTTATTGTAAAACACATCTTCCATTTCTTTTTCCGTCAGTCCGCTGGTGAGGACTTTCTGCATCTCAATGGTGGGATGATGGAAAGGGGCGTCGGTGCCGAAGAAAATCCGGTCACTGCCTACGGTTTCGTAGGCTTCTTTGATTTTGGAATTCATGGGCATGCCGGACATTTCCAGATAAAGATTGGAATAACGTCTTGCCATTTTCAAAGCGGCGTCAATATAGACACCATGCCCATGTCCCATGTGAATCATGACCATATTTACATCAGGGAACCGTTCTGCCAGCAGGGCAATGCTCCATGGCAGGGAGAAAGGCGCGTGACCGCTGTGGATGAAAACGGGAATATGCAGGTCTCTGGCGGTTTCCATAATAGGGTCAAGACATTCTGCGTCTGCCACATAAGCATGGCGAAGGGGATTGAGCTTAATGCCGGAAAAACCCTTGTTCTGTACCAGATCATAAATTTCAGCAACAGATTTTTCTCCCTCCAAGGGATTGGCGTATACCAAAGCCCAAAAACGGTCTGGATATGCTTCCATGGCTTCTGCGGTACGGAAATTATCGTCACTTCCCGTACTGCAAAGAACGGTTTTTTCGATTTCGCAGGCATCCATCTGCTGTACCAATTCTTCAGCGGTGATGGCTACATTTGCCCAGCCGCCGAAGGTGCCCACATGGGCATGTGCGTCTAATTTTTTCATATATTTACATCTCCTTTACTTTTCGCAAGATGCCAGTGGTGCCCAGAACGCCCACGAATATAGAAGTCAGTACAAGACCAAAAGCTGTCTGTATCAGAAGCCCCGGTGTCATGACCATGGCAGTGGCAAAGCCATAATAGAAAATCTTCACAGCTGTGTAGCCCATGATTTGGAAAACACCTCCCAGCACTGCGCCAAGCAGCCAATTTCCCTTGTGATGCCATTTGTCGATGACATAGCCCATGATAAGCGCCATAACAGCTTTGATGAGAAAAGTGGGCAGTACCCACTGCATATAGCCCCCCAACAGGTCAGCCAGTGCGGCGCCGATGCCCCCAGCCCATGCGCCTTTTTTGCCGCCCAAAAGCAATACACTGATGAGAATCATACAGTCCCCCAGATGGCTGTACCCGTTTGGCCCCGGTATTTTCAGCACATATATGGCCACAAATACCAATGCCGCCATGACGGCAGTTTTTGTCAGTTCTTTCGTTTGCAAAGTATCCCTTCCCTTCTTGTATGTGTTTATGCACAAGAGGATACCAGAAACTGGAAGGAGAAACCAGAGAATACCAAAACATAACAAGAAATGTATGGATACAATTATATATAAATGTATGGGTACAATCCAAGACGACAAAAAAAGCCGAAAAACTTTTCAGATTCTCGGCTTTGTATTTCTGTATTTAGGCTTCCTCTGCTTCATCTTCCACAGGGGCAGGGAAATTCTGTTCCTTGGCTTTGAAGCCGCCGCCTTCCGCTTCGGTGTTTTTCACCAGAGAAGTAAGGATGGTGCCATAAAGATGGCTCACGTTTTTCCGCCAGTTCCGGCAGATAGCCAGCGCCTGCTGTTTGGAAACAACGGAAACGCTGATTTCCATGAGGACGTTGCCATCGTCGTCGTTCAGACCGCATTTTACCAGAAAATCGTCGTTGATTTCCGGAAAATAATTGGCGGTAACGGCATATTCCGCACGGATGCGCTTGCTGTTTTCCTGCACATAAGTGTTGATTTCGTTTTTGGCGTGTTCGGAAATGTGGTTCAGAAAGTAATTGACGATTTCGTCGCCTTCGTCAGTGAGGGTATAGCGTGTGTTGTTCTGCTCCCATGATTTTTCCAGCCAGCCGGCGTCCACCAGTTCTGTCAGATACTGCTGGATGGAAAAATAGTCCATATAATTTTTTTCCAGCAAAAACTGGCAAATCTCACTGTTTGACAAAGCAATGCCCATTTTCTGCAAAAGATGCAGGATAATCAGCTTATGCTCCGCTAACTGCCGAATGGATTCTTCGGACATGGAAAACCCCCCTTTCTGTATTGCTAACCCTAATCATAACATATTTTTGTGAAAAGAAAAACACAAAATACGAAAAAAATCGAAAAACAGCGGTTTTTGCCTATTTTTCCGCAAAGTCCATGCCCTGACGGATGCATTTCTGCCGCAGGGTCTTATGGATGGTGTTGAGAACATGGCGCTTGTTCAGGCTCCACAAAGGCGCCAAGAGAATGTTTTTGTCCCCGTCACCTGTGAGCCGATGCAGGACGATATCTGGACGCAGACGGGCGATGCAGGCGCAGAGCAAGTCAATATATTCCTCCAGTGTCAACGGGGTATACTGTCCGCTGCGGTACAGCTTTGCTAAATCCGTATGCTCTAAAACATGAAGCAGTTGCAGCTTCACCCCTTCAATGGGCAGGCTGTTGATGTAGTCCATGGTTTCCAGCAAATCTTCTTTTGTTTCCCCCGGCAGTCCCACAATGACATGAGCCACCACAGAAATGTCATGGGCGGCAAGGCGTTTCACAGCGTCAGTGAAAACGTCGTTGTCATATCCACGCCGGATGAAATGGGCAGAGGTTTCTTTTGCTGTTTGCAGTCCCAATTCCACCCAAAGCTTTGTTTTGCCCTTCAGTTCCGCCAGCAGTTCCACCACATCTTCTCCCAGACAGTCAGGACGGGTGGCGATGGAAAGCCCCACAATGTCCGGCTGGGACAGGGCTTCTTCGTACTTCTGCCGCAGGGTATCCACAGGGGCGTATGTATTGGTGAATGCCTGAAAGTAGGCGATGTACTGGGGATGCTCCCACTTGGCGGAAGTCTGGGATTTCCCCTTTGCGATTTGCTCCTTGATGGAAAGGGCGGCACTTTCGGCAAAATCACCGGAGCCGCCTGCGGAGCAGAACAGACAGCCGCCGGTGCCGATGGTGCCGTCACGGTTGGGGCAGGTGAAACCGCCATCCAATGAGATTTTGGCAGTTTTGCCGCCGAACAGGTTTCGGTAATAGGTATTCAGGTCACGATAAGGTTTTTCGTCCATAACAAAACCGCCTTTCTTTTGGTTTATCCATTTGTTTCTGCCGCAGGTTTTCGCAGACATCCATCACATGCTGCCAAAGGACATCGTCTTTCCCTGCCGCCAGCAGCAAAAAGAGAAAATCCGTCTTGGTGCTTTCCAGAAAATCCTCTGCTTCCGCTGGATTTTTCGCCAGCAGGAATTTTTCCAGACTGTCTGCCGTCAATGCCATGGGGATGCAGCTTTCCATTTGGGTCAGTATGCCGCCGACGGTATCTTTGCCGCAGGGCAGGGCAGAAAGGTGATGATACAAAGCATGGCTGTTGAAAAAATACAGATTGCCAGCCTGCCAGTCATTCAGACTTTGTCGCAGCAGAGAGAAACAGCCGCAAAGAGTTTTGCGGCTTATGATTTCATGGGTTTCCATTGCCATTATCCTCCGAAAAAATGTTGTATTTCTTCCCTAGGATATGTGGTTTTGAAAGATTTATATTGTCAGTTTTTTACGCTTCTTCTACCAGTTTTTTCAATTCAGAAAGGAGCATGGCGTTGTCCTCGGGACGGAGGATGCAGAAACGCAGGAAGCTTTCATCCAGAAAGGCGAAGCTGGAAGCATCACGAATGAGCATTTTTTTCACGATGAGTTTTTCAAAAAGCTCTGCGGCAGTGATTTTGTCTGTCAGCAGCTTCAGCAGAATGAAGTTGGCAGAGGAAGGATATGCCTTGATGTTTTTCCATGTGGAAAGCTCCTCCAGAGCCTTTCTGCGTTCGTCGGAAATGAGTTTCTTTGTGGTATCATGGAATGCTTTATCTGTGAAAAGACGTTCGCCGGCAAAAGCAGCCAGAGAGTTCACGCTCCAAGGGTCTTGGTTGGTCTGAAGACGGTTACGGAAAGCTTCGTTGGAAGATACGCCGTAGCCCAGACGGATGCCCGGTGCCGCAAAGAATTTAGATGTACCACGAATGACAAAGAGGTTGTCAAACTCCGCAGCCAGAGGAATGGCACAGATTTCATCCAAATTATCGGCAAATTCCAGATAGGTTTCGTCAATCATGACAGAAGCCCCTGTTTCTTTGCAGTGGGTCAGGATGGTGCGCAGCTGGGATACAGTCAAAGCGGAGCCTGTAGGGTTATTGGGGTTGCAGGCAACGAACATGCCGATTTCCGGTGTCAATGCCGCCAGCAGGGCATCCAAATCAATGACAAAGTTATCCTCTGCTTTCAGAGGGAAATAATCGAATGTGCCGCCGGTGAGGGAAACTTCTCGTTCGTATTCGCTGTAAGCAGGGCCCATGATGAGGCTTTTTTTCGCGTTGACAGTTTTGATGAATGTACCAATCAGTTCTGTGGAGCCATTGCCCACCACGATATGCTCCGGATTTGCGCCGGTGTATGCGCCGATGGCTGCACGGAGGGCAGTATAGTGCTTGTCTGGATAAGTGGAAATGATGTCCAGATTCTGGGCAAGAGCTGTTTTCACAGATTCAGGAAAGCCCAGAGGGTTGATGTTGCCGCTGAAATCCAGAATTTCTGCTTTGGGGATGCCGTATTTTCTTTCGATGGCGTCCAGATCGCCGCCATGCTGATGCATCAGAGGTTTTGTTTCCATGATTTATCTTAAGTCCCTTCTAAATATATAATTTATTTAATATATTTCATCGATTTGTTCCATTTCGGTGATTTTTTCGCTTTGTTTGCGGATGCGAGGATACATGAGGTAAGGATTGCTTGCCTTTTTCTCCAGCACCTCAATGGTCAAGGCGCCTGCTTTGCCGGAGGGTGGCGTCAATGTCCAGACATCACCCATATGTAAAGGCAAATCACCAAGTGTCAGACCGTCTGTTTTGTTGATGGCGCGCTTGGAAGCAGCTGGTGCGTATTCCATGGGAAAGCCGTTGTCATCGGGGATGGACAGGATGTACTCCCGTGTGTCCTCCATGGCGAAAGCGGCGAAGATGTCACAGCAGAAATCGTGCAGTGGGTTTTCTGTGGACAGTTCCGCTTCTTTCCAAAGTTTTTCGTCCTTCTGGAATGTGACGCGGAGAGCAACCACATCTGTCACCAGTTCAAAACGCAGCATTTCTTCGTAATACCGCAGTTCCAGTTCCGGTGTAATGGCTTCCATGATGCGCGCAAAGGAAATGTTTTTGGGCATTTTCTGTTTATTGACAGAAAGTTTTTCTTTTGCCGTCAGTTCCATTCCTAGAGCCGTCAGACTGCAATAAGAAGGCGGTGTGAACAGCTCTGCACCGGGATTATGGTGCATGAGGAACAGTGCCGCCAGATTATTGATGTTCTGATAAAAACGGAAGGGTGTGAAGGAAATGGGGCGCACCACATGGAAAAAGTGTCCAAGGGGCGTAAATACCCACTTGTCCATCATAATGCCCGCAAAGAGGAAGGAGGATACAATAGACTGTTCTTCTTCCGTCAGTTCGTTGGGAGGTGTTTTCCAGATGCTTTCCAGATCAATGTCCACCCGTTTATAAAAGTCCACAAAGACTTGATCGATGTCCATATGGTTTTCCAGATATTGATAGAAAAAGCTGCTGCTGACCATGCCCGGTTCCAAGTCCATGGTGTATTGGAGCCGTTCCGCCGCCAGTGCACAGCCTTCCCAAAGGAGGGTGTCCAGCGCTTCTTTGGGTTCTTTTCCAAAGAAATCATCGGCTTTTGGGCTTTTGGTCACTTTATGGATATGGATGGCAGGAACTTTTTTGAAAAAGCCCATCTGCTGACAAAGACGTGTGAGATATTCCAGATAAAAGCTGTCAGGCAGTGTGAGTTTTTTCAGCAGCTCTGCTCTGTCCTCCGGCAGGAAAAAGCCGTTTTCGTCAACGGTGCAGTCCGGCAGACAGGCATCCAGTATGGTCTGCATATCCCGCACCATGGGGTGATTTTCCAATGTGTAGGAAACGGGATGGAAGCTGTATTTTTCCATGCCTGCGGCTTTTTTGTCCACATGAAGGACGTAAGCCATTTCTGCGCTTGGGTTTTCCGTATCGCAGTGGATGATGTTGGCAGGGGTCAGTATGGTTTCTCCCGTCAATGCTGTATAATACCATTTGGAAAAAACCATGGGCGCAATGTCCCAAAGACCATCCATGGCTTCTGGGTCCATGCGGCTGGCATACTTTTCGTATTCCGTTGTAAAAAGCTGCAGCAGATCCTCGTGCCGCAGCTGATCTGTATGATTATTCATGAAGAACTCCTTTTTCATTTGTTTCCTGTCCCTGCCACATGTGGGCAGAAACAACCACTTTCCATTTTAACAGAAAAAAAGGGCATTGGGAAGAATGGTGTCGAAAAAACATGGGCAATTCTTCAAAAGGAATGGCAAAAGAGGCAAACGTTTTTGTGCAAAAGACAGAAAGTGGATTGTTTCAAAAAAAACCCTCCCATTTTATTGAAACTGTGGACAGAATGTGCTATATTCCTTGTAGTAGAAACAAATGTATGTATCGGAGATACAAAAAGGGGAGAACAAATATTGAAAGAAGATAAGAATTTTTTCATCGTGGACAAAAGCGTACTGCCTGAAATTTTTCTGAAGGTTATGGAAGTGAAAAACCTGCTGGAAAGCAAGAAGGAAAAAACAGTACAGGATGCGGTGAACCGCGTCGGCATCAGCCGCAGTGCTTTTTATAAGTACCGTGACGCTGTCCATCCGCTCTACGAAAACACAAGAGGAAAAACCGTCACCATCGCAGCCAATCTGGATGATACACCGGGGCTCCTTTCCGCAGTGCTCAACAGCATTGCCACAGAAGGCGCAAACATCCTGACCATCAACCAGACCATTCCCATCAATGGCATCGCCAACGTGACAATCACCATCGAAACAAATGAAATGCAGGGTGAATTTGGCAGACTCATGACCCAGCTGGAAAACTTGCAGGGCATGCAGTCCATCAAAATCATCGGCAGAGAATAAACGAAAGAAAAAAGTAAATAAAATGGCAAGGAAATCGACCCGCATCGTCTGCGGATGAGGCGGGTCTTGTTTTTGACCGCAAAAATCGGTGATGAAAAGGGGAAAAACGAAAAAGGAGGCTTCTGTTATGATTCATATACGGGTACCTGCCACATCTGCCAATATGGGACCTGGCTTTGACAGCATCGGTGTGGCGCTGCAGTTGTACAACCATTTGTGGGTAGAAGAAATCCCTGAGGGCGTAGAAATCGAAATCCGCAAGGAACAGCCCATTGCCATTCCTACAGACGAGAGCAACCTCATTTATCAGACCATGCGTAAGCTCTACGACGCAAAGGGTCTGAAAATGCCTGGTGTGCGTCTGATTCAGTCTGACGATATTCCTATGGTGCGCGGACTGGGAAGCAGTGCCGCTTGTATCGTCGGCGGGCTCATGGCAGCAAATGAGCTGGCAGGCAGACCTTGCACCAAGGAAGAACTGGCAGAAATGGCAGCACAGATGGAAGGTCACCCGGATAATTCTAACCCTGCTTTTTTCGGCAGCATGGTGGTAGGGGCTTTGGGCGAAAAAAATATGAAACATGTACGTTTGGAGTTGCCCGACGACTTATTTTTTGCTATAATGGTGCCGGATTTCCCCGTTTCTACGGAGCGGTCAAGAAGCGTACTGCCAAAAGACTATTCCCGGAGCGATGTTGTATTTAACGTGTCCCGGGCGGCATTATTGGTAGCGTCTTTGATGACAGGGAAATTCGAAAACCTGGAGATGGCCATGGAGGATAAAATCCACCAGCCGTACAGAAAAGAACTGATCCCTCACATGGAGGATATATTTGCAAAAGCCAAGGAAAGCGGTGCCACGGCATGCTATTTGAGCGGCGCAGGTTCTACCTTGATGGCGATGGTAACAAAAGACAAGGCTGAAACATTCAGGAATCAAATGTCCGCCTACTTTGCAGCACTGCCCAACAACTGGCAGCTGACGCTGCTGAAGCCGGATTTGGAAGGTGCTGTAGTAGTGACTGAATCACAGGAGGAAGTAGAAAAATGTTAATTGTGCAGAAATATGGCGGCAGCTCCGTCGCCAATGCAGAAAGAGTATTCAATGTTGCCAAGCGGATTCTGGCAACACAGAAAGAAGGCAATGACGTTGTAGTTGTTCTGTCCGCACAGGGCAAGACAACAGACGGACTCATTGCCAAAGCAAAAGAAATCAATCCCAAGGCAAGCCGCAGAGAAATGGATATGCTGCTGGTGACTGGGGAACAGCAGTCCGTAGCCCTCATGGCAATGGCCATCAACGCTTTGGGCGGCAGAGCCGTTTCCCTCAATGCCGTACAGGTAGGGATTGAAACCACAAATACTTACAGCAATGCCCGTATTCGTAAAATCCATTCCGAACGCATTGAGAACGAACTGGAACAGGGCAACATCGTACTGGTGACAGGTTTCCAGGGCGTGAATATGCTGGGAGATATGACCACACTGGGCCGCGGCGGTTCCGATACGTCCGCAGTGGCGCTGGCAGCAGCCCTCAACGCAGATATTTGCGAGATCTACACAGACGTAGAAGGTGTTTACACAGCAGACCCCCGCGTGGTAAAAGATGCCAGAAAGCTGGATGAAATCAGTTATGACGAAATGCTGGAACTGGCGTCTTTGGGTGCGAAGGTGCTTCACTGCCGTTCTGTAGAAGTGGCGAAGAAGTACAATGTGAAACTGGTGGTGCGTTCCAGTATGTCTGACGCGCCCGGTACAGAAGTGAAGGAGGATTGTAAGATGGAAAGAATGCTGGTAAGCGGTGTAGCTGCCGATAAAAATGTATCCCGTATTTCAGTTTTAGGTGTCAAAGACGAGCCCGGTAAGGCTTTTGAAATATTCGATCTGATGGCAAGAGAAAAGGTAAGCGTAGATATCATCCTGCAGTCCAACGGACATGACGGCAGACAGGATATTTCCTTCACTATCGGTCAGGACGATCTGGATATTGCGCTGAAGGCACTGGAAGAAAATAAAGAAAGACTGACTGCACAGGAAATTGCTCACGATGAAAACGTTGCAAAACTGTCCATCGTTGGTGCAGGTATGGCAACAAATCCCGGTGTTGCAGCAATGTTCTTTGAAGCTATGTATGATGCGGGTGTAAACATCGAAATGATCTCTACATCTGAAATCAAGATCACACTGCTGATCCCTAGAAAAGACATTGACGAAGCAATGATTGCTGTACATGATAAATTCAAAATTGCATCTGTGAATATGAGAAAAGACTGATTTTTCATAAACCAGAATGAAAACGGAATGTTTTTGGAAAAGCAAACTTTGAGAAAACATTCCTGATAAAAATGAAATGGCTGGAATTCTTTTGTTGTAAGGATTCCAGCTGTTTTTTTGTGCCATGGTCTTGTCGTACATAATAGACGACAAATGACGGAAAGTGTTTTGCAAAGGAAGGCGCAGACATTGCGTTTTTTGGTGGAAAAAGCAATGTTTTGGCGTTTTTTGGGTATTATCTGCCAGAAGATTTTTTTGTTTTTTGTATAACATGCCGCTTGTTTCTTTGTCTAAGTTCATGTACAATAGTTACAAGACTTGTATACAGTATAGAAAAAACGAGGGAACGACGTGGAAGAAATCAGATTAAAAGCACGGGCAAAAATCAACTTAACACTGGATGTGACAGGCAAGCGGGACAATGGCTACCACGAACTGCAGATGATTATGCAGACTGTAGGGCTCTATGACGAAATCGTTCTGCGGAAAATTCCGGAGAATGAAATCCGTCTGGAATCCAACGTGAGCTGGCTGCCTGCGGACAACCGCAATCTGGCATGGCGTGCGGCAGAACTCATGCGCAGCACCTACGACATCAAGGAAGGCGTTTTGATTCAAATTGACAAACGGATTCCTGTGGCGGCAGGACTGGCTGGCGGCAGCGCAGACTGCGCGGCAGTGCTGGTGGGCATGAATAAGCTGTTTTCGTTGAAATTGCCCGGGAAAAAGCTGGAGGAGCTGGCTTTGACCATGGGAACGGATATCCCTTACTGTGTGCGCCGGGGAACGGTGCTGGCAGAAGGTGTGGGAGAGGTGCTGACCAATATCGAGCCACCCTGTCCATTCTGCTATGTGGTACTGGCAAAACTGCCTGTAAGCGTATCCACAGCGAAGGTCTACCAGAGCCTGAAATGGGATCAGGTAGAACACCACCCTGATACCAAAGGAATGTTGGCGGCTATGGCGGCGGCAGATGTGCCTGCCATGGGACGGCTGCTGGGCAATGTACTGGAAACAGTTACTATTCCCATGTATCCAAAAATCGCTGATATCAAGGAAAGTATGTTGGAAAACGGAGCGGAAGGCGCCCTCATGAGCGGCAGCGGCCCCACCGTTTTCGGTTTGTTTACCAAACAGGAAAGGGCGAAGGAAGCGGCGAAGATTCTGCGGAAGCAGTTCGCCATGAGAGATGTATTTGTGACACAGATTTACCATGTGCCCCACGGCAAGAAGGAAAGGAGAACCACTGATGGCAGACACAAGATTTAATATCAATTCTAACGAATATCTTCCCCTGCGGGATGTTGTATTCAATACACTCAGAGACGCAATTTTGACAGGGAAACTGGTTCCCGGTGAAAGACTGATGGAAAACCAGCTGGCGGAAAAACTGGGCGTAAGCCGTACACCCGTCAGAGAAGCCCTGCGTATGCTGGAACTGGAAAATCTGGTGGAACTGGTGCCCAGAAAAGGCGCACAGGTGCTGGATATGAGCGAAAAAGACATTATTAACATCTTGGAAGTCAGAGGTGTTCTGGAAGGTCTGGCAACTGGTCTGGCTTGTAAGAAAATGGGCGCAGAAGGTTTGGCAGAACTGAAAAGTCTGGAAGAACGCTTTGAAAAAGCCATTTCTGAAAAAGCACTGGAAGAAATTGCGGAAATCGACGAACAGTTCCACAATGTGATCTTTGCTTCCACTGACAATGACAAACTGATCCACATTTTTAATAACCTGCAGATTCAGCTGTATCGTTACCGTATGGCACATCTGAAGCTGGATTCTTCTATCCCTGCTATCGTGGCACATCACAAAGGCATTATCCGTGCCATTGAAAACCACGATGTGGAAGAAGGTACAACCATGGCACAGGGTCATGTAAAATATCACACAGAATTCATTCTGCGTGCTGTTCGCAACAAAGAAACAAAGTAAGAAAATAAAGAAAGACAGAATCCTTGGAATGATCTGAACCTAAAAAGTTAGACAATATTTTTAAATTAAAATTGTTCAAGAAGCCAGAAGGGCTTGTTGTCTGTGAATCGCAGGCAGCAAGCCCTTTCGCTGTACGCCGAATAGGCATGATAAAATCCCCGTTCAACTGGGGGAGATAAATAAGAAAGAAACCTCCTGCGTTATAATGGAATTGGTCTGGCAACCAAAATTATAGAAGCAGGAGGTTTTGTCAATGAATGACATAAAAAGTTTATCACATTTCAAATGGAGATGCAAATATCATATTGTTTTTGCTCCGAAATACCGCAGACAAGTAATTTATAAAATGAAAAGCAGATATGGGAAGAATATTAAGAGGCTCTGTGAAAAAAAGTTGTGAATTTTGCAGAGGCAGAATGTTGTTCAAATCATACACATATGTTGATTGAGATTACGCCGCATTTCAGTGTATCTGGTTTTATGGGGTATATGAAGAGTAAGAGTAGTCTAATGACATTTGATAGGCACCCAAATTTAAGGTACAAGTATGGAAATCGACATTTTTGGTGTAGAGGATATTTTGTAGATATATGAAACGGCAATAAAGGAATACATCAAAAATCAGCTGGAAGATGACCAAATAAGTTCAAAGGATTTTACAGCCCCGTTTACGGGTGAGCCAGCGAAATAAGGCATAAAAAGTGCCCCCGAGTAGGGGGCAGCCAGAGTTAAAGATGTGGTTGTCAGACCATTCAGTGCCCCCTTCAGGGGCTGCCACAAGAGATAGACCCTGATAGGATCTACTCAAACCACCAGTTCAACGGGTGGTTTTGATTTGGTGCTGCGTGAAAAAGTTTATACTTCTTCCTCTGCCTTTTTGCAGGCAGCGCATTTTCCGTAAAGAATCAGCTGCTCACAGGATACTTCAAAATCCAGAGGTTTGGACAGTTTCTTGTGGAGGTCTGTCAATTCGTCATTGCATAAGTCTGAAACGCAGCCGCAAACGGTGCAAACCGTATGGGGATGGCAATAGACATGGGCGTCATAGCGTGCGCTTCCTTCTCCTACGTTCAGTTCCTGTACCAGCCCGAGGTGCTTGAAAAAGTCCAGAGTTTTATATACAGTAGCCAAGCTCATGGTAGGATTGGTGGCTTCCAATGTGCGGTAAATGGTTTCCGCATTGGGATGTTCTGTCGAATGCAACAGCATATTATAGACAGCAATTCTCTGGGGTGTTACCTTGAGGCCTTTTTCTCGCAGCACTTGTGCTGTTTCTTTCATAGGCAACCCTCCTAACTAATAATTATTCTTATATAATAATATAGTATAAAAAGGAATTGGTCAAGTACCAGAAAGTGGAAATATTGAACAAATTTTATTTTTATGCTAAAATTAAGAAGAAATTTCCAAAGAAAAGAGGGAAAAATGTGCATATCGTGTTATTAGAGCCGGAAATTCCACAGAATGCAGGCAATATCGCAAGAACATGTGCTGTGACGAATACAGTGCTGCATTTAATCAAGCCTCTGGGATTTTCTGTAGAGGATAAATATTTGAAACGGGCTGGGTTGGATTACTGGAAACTGCTGGACATTCGCTATTATGAGAATTTTCAGGATTTTCTGGATAAAAATCCTAATGCGAAAATCTGGATGGCAACTACAAAAGCCAAGCATGTTTATACAGATGTGACTTTTGGGGAGAATGACTATCTTATGTTTGGGAAGGAAAGTGCAGGCATTCCTGAGGAAATTCTGCTGCAATATCCTGATACAGCCATCCGCATTCCCATGCTGGAAGCAGCAAGAAGTCTGAATCTGTCCAATTCTGTAGCCATCATCATTTATGAAGCCCTGCGGCAGCAGGGATTTCCCGGCATGCTTCAGGAAGGGGAGCTGCACCGTCATACATGGGCAGAAGCGAAAACAGAATAAGAATATTTTAGAACCAAAGAGAACGAAAGGCGAGGGTGCATTTCGTTCTTTTTTTGCGGTGTTTTGGGCAAAAGAAAAACAGAGAGAAACTTTTGGGGCATCTTCATAAGAAAACAAAGAAAGCCAAAATCCTTATGATTACAAAGGATTTTGGCTTTCTTATTTGGGTGCTTTAGCTTAACAAAACCCCTAGTTCTACTAGGGGTAAATAAAATACTTTAGTATATAAAACCTCCTGATTATAATTTTAGAATGAAGGTTTGGCGACCGCATTACTAAAACAAATCAGGAGGTTTTTGACATGAAAAATGAAATAAAAAATCCAGCACATTCTAAATACAGATGCCAATATCATATCGTATTTGCACCGAAATATAGAAGAAAAGTGATATACAAAGAATTAAGAGCAGATATAGGACAAATAATCAGAAAGTTGTGCGAAGAAAAGAAAGTTGAGATTCTTGAAGCACAAGCTTGCCCAGACCATATCCATATGTTAGTAAGTATACCACCATATTTGAGTGTAGCACAGTTTATAGGGTTTCTCAAGAGCAAGAGTGCATTGATGATATTTGATCGGCATGCAAATCTAAAATATAAATATGGGAGAAGAAATTTCTGGGCAAGAGGATATTTTGTTGACACAGTAGGGCGAAATGAAAAGGTGATAAAAGAGTACATAAAAAATCAGTTGGAAGAAGATTATATGGTAGATCAGATTTCATTAAAAGAGTATACAGACCCGTTTACGGGTAATAGAGGAGAATAAGGCGAAAAAAGACAGCCACTTTTAGTGGCTGCCTGTAATCGTAATGCGATGCCAAATCTTCAATATTCCCTTTTAGGGAATCAGCACGTAATACCCCTTCTAGGGGTTGTTCAAACCACTAGTTTACTAGTGGTTTTGATTAAGATTTTATTTGTTATGTTTTCTTCTGAAGATAGCCATCGCAATTCCCTTAAGAAATCAGGAAAAGGAAAATCAATGTTTCCTTAAGGGGAATTTGCTTTCGTTTCTCTCGTTTTTGTGTAGGCAATGCCATATTCAAATGGCTGATTTTGCAGTTAGATTATTTGTTGCCAGCTGCTTTGTAAGCTTCGATACCTTTGCCCAGCAGTTCGATACCTCTAGCCATATCGTCTGCGTTCAGGATGTAAGCAATACGCAGTTCGTTTTTGCCCAGACCGGGTGTAGCGTAGAAGCCTTCAGCGGGAGCATACATAACTGTTTCGTTGTTTTCTCTGAATTCTTTCAGCAGGAACAGCAGCAGATCTTCTGTGTTTTCAACGGGCAGTTTGCATGTGATGTAGAAAGCACCGCCGGGTTTTTCGCAAACAACGCCAGGGATCTTTTTCAGTGCATCATATGTAACGTCTCTTCTGTGTTCATATTCTGCTCTTACATCGTTGAAGAAGTCAGCAGGCAGTTTGTACATTGCTGTAGCGCCAACCATGTCCAGTGTAGGTACGCACAGACGACCCATAGCGATCTTGAATACCTGAGCCATGTATTCTTTGTTTTTACATACCATGCAGCCGATACGAGCGCCGCAAGCGGAGAATCTCTTGGAAACGGAGTCGATGATGATAACTCTGTCTTCGATATCAGCAAGCTGACCGAAGGATGTCATTTCTCTGCCGTCGTAAGCGAATTCTCTGTAAACTTCGTCAGCCAGGATCCACAGATCATGTTCTTTTGCGAAGTCAGCGATAACTCTCATGTCTTCTCTGGACAGGATGCAGCCTGTAGGGTTGCCAGGGTTAACGATGGAGATCATTTTTGTTTTGTCTGTTACAACTGCTTCCAGTCTTTCTCTGATAGCGTATTTGTAACCTTCTTCAGCGTATGTTGTAACGGGTTTTACAACACCGTCAGCAGCCTGAATGAATGTCAGGTAGTTTGTGTAGTAAGGTTCAGCAACGATTACTTCATCGCCGGGGTTGATGATGGACAGGAAAGCCAGTGTCAGTGCTTCGGAACCGCCGCTTGTGATCAGAACGTCGTTTCTTTCCAGATTCATGTCGAATCTCTTGAAGTATTCAACGATAGCGTCCTGCAGTTCAGGCAGACCCCAGGAACCAGCGTAAGCCAGTACTTTCTGGTCAAAGCCTTTTACTGCTTCCCAGAATACGGAAGGTGTTTCAATATCGGGCTGACCGATGTTCAGGTGGTAGATTTTTACGCCTTCAGCTTTTGCAGCGTCAGCCAGAGGGTTGAATTTTCTAATAGGGGAGTTCTGCATTGCCTGCACTCTGTCGGAAATTCTCATGTCTTTCACTTCTCCTTTTTATTGATATTTTTTACAATAAATCATTTCTTGCCTGTGAGAAAACGAATTCCTTTCATCAAATGAACGAAAGTTTAGCGTCTGTCCATTTTCACGATAGAAAGGAGTTGGTTTCGCTTCTGCTTGCAATAATAGTATATCACTTTTGGCAGGAAAAGCAAGTGGCACTGTGAAAATTTCTACAAAGTGCCAGAAGTTTGTACATTATTTCGTATACTTTTTGCAATAAAACGATGATGATATTATTTTTTATTGAGTTTCCACCATAAGCAATAAAAAAGAGTTCATGAAATATGGAAAAATTGTTGAGGAAAGAAAAGTTGATTTGATGTTGATTTTTTCTGAATACGGCAATATGGCAGGAAGTGCATTTTTGAATGCAAAATGGGAAAATGGGATAAAAAACGGGATGGGATGGTGGAAACCATTGATTTTACAGGGGTTTTCTTGAAAAATATGGCTTTGGAAATGTGGAAAAGTTTGTATATTTTTTGTCAATTAAAATGTATGGAAAAATGAACATGCAATATTTTTTGCACAAAAAAACGGGAAAACATCAAAGTGTTATCTAAATGCCAAAGGACAGGCAGAAAGGGTAAAACGCTGGAAAGAATGGGCAATGATACAAAGAAAAACAGAACAGACGCAAGAAGAAAATACTCCTTTTGTCTGTTCTGTTTCTTGGGGATGAAATTGTTATCTTTTTTGCAATGTCATTTTTCAGCAGTTGTTTCTTCAGGCGCTGGTTGCAGTGGTGCTTCCGGCAGGGATGCGCGGGCAAAACGCACCTGCGCTTTGAACAGATCACCGTCGATGGAAAGGGAGAATTTCCCTTTTTGCAGATCCACCAAAGAACGGGCAATGTTCAGCCCCAGACCGCTGCCTTCTGTGGAACGGGAGCTGTCTCCACGAACAAAACGCTCCATTAGTTCGTCAGGGTCGATGTTCAGCTGATCCCGAGAGATGTTTTTGACAGTGATAAACACCATTTCCTCGTTTTGTTTTATTTGCAGATACACGCGTGTGTTAGGCTGGGAGTATTTGCAGGCGTTGCTCAGCAGGTTGCTCAGGACGCGCCACATAAGGTTGCCATCTACCAGACCATAAACGATTTCGTTTTCCGGTGCACTGATAACGGCTTCCAGCTGGGATGCCGCCAGTTTTTCTTCATATTCTCCCACGGCCTGCTGTACCAGCTCCACAATGTCTGTGCATGCCAGAGAACAATGCATGTTGCCGGTAGAGGCTTTGGAGGCTTCCACAAGGTCTTCGGTCAGTTTTTTCAGACGGCGGGATTGACGATCCAGCACTTCGATATAGACAGAAGCCTGTCCTGTCAGCTCTTGTTTTTTCAGCAGATCTACATAGTTGATGATAGAGGTAAGAGGGGTTTTGATGTCGTGGGACACGTTGGTGATCAGCTCTGTCCGCAGACGTTCGCTTTTCATTTTCTGATTCAAAGCAATGGCGATGCCTTCGGAAATATTGTTCAAGTCTTCCCCATGCTGGCGGAAGGAACGGAACATGCGGTGTGTATCTACTTTATATTCCAAATTGCCGGCAGAAAGCTGTTTGCCTGCCCGATTCAGTTTCTGCCACTGTGCCGCAATGGAACAGAATACGATGAGCAGAACGAAATTCAGTATCATGACAACGCCTACGGCATAGGTACTGAAAAGATAAATGGAGGATACCACCAGCCAGCCTACAGCTACTTTCCAAGTGGCAGGCAAAGCGTGAATGGCGTCACCAATGGTGCTGAGAATGGCTTTGCATACCTTCCAGAGGAATTTCACGACGTGATACGACAGAGCACTCCGCCACCAGCCGCCTTTTTTCAGACGGGTGGACATGGTCATAATCAAAGCCAGCACGAGGGCTTCCAGTATGAAAAATCCGAAAAAGACGGCCATCATACGGGAAACATCCATATCGCCGTAATAAGCGCCGCCAGAAACGATGCCTGCTGTTAGGGATGCTATGCCAAACCATAGCAACAGGTAAATATCCAGAGGGATGCGATCCTGTACGTTTAAGATGATTTCTTCACTTTCACCTCGATGACCTGCGGCACAAAGCAGATAAATGAAGGATGCCGCCAGTATGAACAGACTCACGAGGGCAATGAGGAACAGCCAGTAACCCAGTGACATGGTCAGATTATAGAGCCGATAGCTGAGCCAGTAGTTATCCGGCGCGGAAAGGGGGTCTGCCACATAGCCCACAATGGTATAAGCAACGGCATTATCAAAAAAAGTATATTCGCCGCTGATATCTCGCGCATCGTTGTAATAGAAGGAATAAGAGGTAGTCAGACCGATTTTTTCCGGCTTTTCGCTCTGGACAACCAGATTGCCATTGTAGTCATACAGCTCAAAGGCAAAATTGCTCTTGCCGTTGGAAAAGACATCGGCGATTTCAGCTGGTTCTGCGCCATCTATATACCAGCTCACCACGTTATCAGAATAACTGTAGGTGGTGTTTTCGCACCAGGGGGTGTCGTAATAGGATTTTTTCTGATCACTGAAAATGCCGCTTTCTCCAGCGAACATTACCCCGACAATGCTGAAGAAGGCTGTCATGCCTGTGATCATAACCAGAAAGATGCATGCTACCTTGATTCCCAGATTGTGGGTCACTTTTGTCATTCCTTCGCCTCCTTCTCTATTTTATAACCCAAGCCCCAAACCACTTTCAGGTAACGGGGTTCAGAGGGGTTGATTTCGATTTTTTCACGAAGATGGCGGATATGAACGGCTACTACACTGCCGGAGCCATAGGCGTCCTCGTTCCAAATCTGTTCATAGATCTGATTGGAGGAGAATACCCGTCCGGGATTTTCCATGAGCAGTTTCAGGATGTTGTATTCACTGGGTGTCAGGGAAACGGGCTCCCCGTCTACGGTAACGGTCTTAGAATCGTCATCCAGATCAATGCCGCCGATGACCAGATGGGATGCTTTTTTTGCCATGCCGCCCAAAGAGGTATAGCGGCGCAGATGGGATTTGACCCTTGCCAGCACCTCAATGGGATTGAAAGGCTTCGTGATGTAGTCGTCAGCGCCGATGTTCAGCCCCAAAATTTTGTCGCTGTCCTCGCTTTTTGCTGTCAGCAGGATAATGGGGATGTTGTACTGTTCCCGCAGTTTGGCTGTGGCAGAAATGCCGTCCATCTGGGGCATCATCACATCCATAAGCACCAGATGGATGTCGTTGTGAGCGACCACATCCAAAGCTTCTTTTCCTGTAAAAGCTGTGAAAATCTTATAGTTTTCTGTGGAAAGATAGATGGATAAGGCAGACACGATGTCCTTCTCATCATCACAAATCAAAATATTATACATAGTTCATACACCTCCAAATTTCTAATTGTATTGTATCAATATTCCTTTTAAGAAAACAGGGAAAAAATCTTTAAGATTGATTTAAGATTACAAAGGAAGTTCTTCTGTATGCCTATTCTACCACATGACAAAGTGAAAAGGTAGGATTTTGGCAAGAGATTTTTACAAAAAAAGAACCATCCAAAGCAGCTTTCCATTAGAAAACATTTTTGATGAAAATCTGAAGGAAATAAAAAAAGCTGGAATCCTTTGTCAAAGATTCCAGCTGTATTTGTTTTCTTATGACAGCAGTGCTTAAGAGATGGTCTGCTTGTGATATCTGTATTATTCGTAGTCTTTGGGATTCTGGTAAATGCCATTGAGCTGAATTTCATAGTGGCAGTGGATGCCTGTGGACATGCCTGTGGAGCCAGTCATGGCAATGACATCACCTTTTTTTACAGTGTCACCGACTTCTACCAGATTTTCGGAGTTATGGGCATACAGTGTGGTGAAACCGTTGCCGTGGTCGATTTTCACATAATAACCATAGTCATCATGATATGTTGCTTCTACAACGGTGCCTGCCGCTGTTGCGCTGATGGGCAGGATTTGGCTTCTGGTGGAAAGGTCAATGCCTTTGTGAACACGGCCGTCGCTGATGGAAGGATCACCGTCAGGATTGAATCCGGTGGAGAACACAAAGTCTTCCAAAGGATAGCCTGTAGGAATGTTGCTGTACTGCGCCAGAGTTTCTGTCACGTTGGTGGCTACATCTACGAAAGAAGCGCCTGCCAGATCCAGCATTACATTCATCTTATCCAGCTGTGCAGAAAGAGATGCTGTCTTGTTGTAAGAAGTTGTGACGATAGTGGTGAATGTTTTTTCACCGGACTGGGTTGTATTGCTGTTTTCCAGAATGGAAAGACATGCAGTGGTCAAATCTGCTTCTGCGGAAGCAGTGTCATTGCTTTCTGCAGAGGCTACAGCTGTGCCGTCTGTGGAAGTGCCGCTCATGTTATTGATTTCTTCCGCCAGACTCTGTTTGGTGTTTTCCAGCTCTGTCATTTTGTTTTCCAGTTCTTCTGTTTTCAGCTGGATTTCGTTGATGTGCTGGGTGTATTCTTCATTTTCTGTTTCCAGCATTTCTGTGCGCTGGGTCAGTTTGCGGTTTTCCTTTTCCATTTCTGCCAGCTGCTGCTGAGAGTTTGTCAGACGGTTCTGGGTCTGTAGATAGGAAACACCAGCATAGGCGCCGCCGCCCAGTACCAGCAAAGCTGCTACGGATGCAGCGATGAGATGTCCTTTTCTCAGATGCAGGGTTTTGGAGCCGTTTTTGTGGGACAGATGCAGTGTCAGCAGATGCTTGTCCGCCTTTGCTTCTGTCTGTGTATTTTCTGTCTGAATTGTTTCTGTATTGTTATCTTTGGAGAAGTTTTGATTTTCTTCCATGAGATCACCTTTCTGTCTTTTTTATCCTGAATTAGTATACTAAATAATCCAAAATTTGTAAACAAAAAGTTACGCATTTTTTACGATTGTTAATAGTTTTTTAATAATTTACTGTTTTTTCCATGTAAAATGAGAATTTCCTTGGAAAAAGCCCCTTTTCTTGTAAGGAAGAAACAACTGTGGTATAATAAAGTACCGGTTTCGGGAAGGGGAATCATGATGAATCTGAATTTCAAAATGATAGAAAAATATGGCAAAGACGGTCTTTTTGTCTGGAAAATGCTGCGCATGGCTTTTTCTATAGGCAGAGGACTGTTTTTTGGCAGAAAACGGAAACAGAAACGGCAGGGAAAACAATGGCAGAAAAAGCGGCTGGTTGTTGACGTGCCTGTTTTTTTGTGTCGGTCTGTCAATAGTCCGACAATGCGAAGAACGAAACGGCTGGGGCGGACAGTGTTGGCTGTCAAAAACAGATATTTTTAATTGAAGGAGGTTCCTGAAATATGGACGAAGAAAAGAAGGATCTTTCCCTGACGGAAGATCAGGAACAGCAGATGCCTGCGGACACAAAGGCGGAGGAAGAAGTGCAGAGCGCAGAAGAAGCGGCACCTACAGCAGAAGATTTAAAAGAAGAAGCAGCTGGGGAAACAGAAACAGCAGAAGAAGTGAAAGAAACGGAAACAACAGAGGAGCCTGCGGCAGAACCTGTTGAAGCGGAAACGGCGCCCGTGCAGACAGCAGCACCTGCAAAATCCGGCAGCAATATTGTCGGTATCATTGTTGGTTTGCTGGTGTTCATAGGCGTTTTGGCACTGTGCTGGAAAATCGTGGGCCCTGTTGGAGAAGTTCATGCAGATAAAGGCATTGCTTACGCGAAAGACAATAATTTGTATATCTACGATTTGGAAAATGACGCTTATGTGGCAGCGGAAGGCATTTCTTCCGGCGGTCAGTACAACCAGTATTATTCCGCATGGGGTACCACATTCAATGAAGACGGCAGCGGCCTGTACTACAGCACCAATGTGCGGACAGACGGCACTTTTGACCTGTATTACAAAGGTGTCGGTGCAGACAGCGAAGGTGTTCTGGTGGGCGAAGCTGTAGCGGATTATATGCCCACAAAAGATGGCGCAGCGGCTGTTTTTGTAAAAACAACAGCAGACGGCGCAGCGGATTTGTATCAGTTTGTAAATGGTACTTCTAAATTGGTAGAATCTAATATTTTGGCAGAAAGCGGCTCTTATGCCATCAGCAATGACGGCAGCTTCGTGATGTACCGCAAGAGCGGTGACAACGGCACAGCCCTTTACGCAAAAGGCACAGCCGAAGGCGAAGAAGCTGTATGCCTCCATGACAACGCAGCCATTGCCATGATGACCAGTGATACAGACGAAATCTATTTCGCTGGTGCGGAAGGCGAAGGCTACGCAGCATTCCAGTACACTTACGGCACAGAACCAGTGAAGATCATGGATGGAGTGACTTATCTGGAAGTGATGCCAAACGGCAAAGATGTATTGCTCATGGGCTCCACAGAAGGTCTGGTGACCTATGATTCCATCATTGAGGACGATCTGGAAGAAAGCGACGCACTGCTGACAGAAGCAGACGGTGACGCTTATCAGGCAAAACTCCAGCGTGATGCCATCCGTACAGCCATGGAAGGCGGCGAAGGCTTCGAGCCTGTACTGCAGAATGTATATATGTACAGCAACGGTAAGCTGACAGAAGTGGCTGCTGGTGCCATTTCCGCTGTTTCCGTGGAAAATGACAGACCTTATGCTGTATGCTACGCAGCCGGCGATATGGAAAAAATGCCCATTTCTCAGCTGGGCAGTCTGGAAGATGCGGAACAGGGCTATTATATGACATTGATGTATACAGAACCAAAGATTCTGGTGGTCAACGCTACCGGCGGCAGCTGGCAGCTGGAAGGCAAAAACATTTCTCCTGCCAATGTGTTCCTCTCTGATGACGGCACTATGGTAGGCTATTATGAAACAGATACCATGACTGGTGCAACCACACTGAATATTGCCAAACTGGGCGCAGAACCTTCTTTCACCATGGAAAATGTGGAAGTGGCAGACTTCTTGGGCACTACTCATGATGTGGGGTACTTCAAGGATTATGAAAGCGGTCTGGGCACCATGGGTGTCTGGGACGGCGGCAACCCTGTAGAAGTGGAAAGCGTTGGCGGTGTACACTTTGCTGCTGATGGAGATGCTGTGTACTATATCAACAACATTGATCAGGAAAATGGCAACGGTGATCTGCATGTGCTGAAAAACGGCGAAGATACACTCATCGACACTGGTGTTTACAGCATGCAGTACAAATACAACGGCAAGCTGGCTTATCTGAAAAACTACGATTATACAGCCAATAGAGGCGATCTGTACTATTACGATGGCAATGAATCCAAAGAAATCGACACAGGCATCACAGCCATCTTCATGTACTAAAGAGAAACTGGGGGGCTATTATGGAAAAAATCTGGGAAACCCATAGTCCGGCGGAAACGGCGGCTTTGGGAGAAGAAATGGGCAAAAACGCCCAAAGGGGACAGATCTTCTGCCTGACAGGGGATCTGGGTACCGGAAAAACCGTGTTTACCAAAGGCTTTGCGGCAGGGCTTGGAGTGACAGACCACGTCACCAGCCCTACCTTTACCATTGTCAATGAATACCATGACGGACGCCTGCCTTTTTATCATTTTGATGTGTACCGTCTTTCCTGCGAGGAGGAAATGGACGACATTGGCTACGAAGAATACTTTTTCGGCGACGGTGTCTGCCTTGTGGAATGGGCAGAACTGTTCCCCGACCTGATCCCCAAGGAAGCCATCTGGCTGACAGTGGAAAAGGATTTTGAAAAAGGCGAGGACTATCGCAGAATTACCCTGCGGCAGGAGGTGGAACCATGAAAATATTGGCAATTGATACATCGGGGCAGACCGCAAGTGCTGCCATCATTGAAGATGAGAAACTCATTGGGGAATTTACCCAGAATGATAAACTGACACACAGCCAGACCATTTTGCCTATGGTGGCAGAAATCTGCGAAAAAACAAATACAGACCCCAAAGATGTGGATTATATTGCCTGCGCTGTTGGCCCCGGTTCTTTTACAGGGCTGCGCATCGGCGCCGCAACGGCAAAAGGCCTTTGTCTGGGACTGAATAAGCCCCTTCTTGCTGTTCCCACTTTGGATGCTCTGGCATATCATATGTTTATGACAGGTGCTATCGTCTGCCCCATTATGGACGCCAGACGGCAGCAGGTTTATGCTTGCTTCTATGAATGGGAAGGGGAAAAACTGGTGCCTCTGACAGAATATATGGCAGAAAGCATCGACGTCATCATTGATATTGCCGAATCCTTTGAACAGGATGTGATTTTCTTAGGGGACGGCGTGCCGGTGCATAGAGAAAAACTGGCAAAAAATCCAGACTTCCACTTTGCGCCTGCCCACTGTGCTTTGCAGCGTGCGGCGGCGGTGGCATCTTATGGCAAAGTTATGGCAGAAGAAGGCAAAGCCATTTCCGGTAACGAACTGGAATTGATTTATCTGCGGAAGTCTCAAGCGGAGAGAGAAAGGGAAGAACGTCTGGAAAAGGAGGCAGCGGAACATGTTTGAGATCATCCCCATGACGGTGGAGCATATTGACGGCGTGTTGGCTGTGGAAGAAGCGACCTTTTCTATCCCTTGGACACGGAAAGATTTTGAACGGGAAATGACGGAAAACAATCTTGCCATTTATTATGTAGCAGTGGCAGAGGGGAAAATCGTAGGCTATGCAGGTATGTGGCACGTCATCACAGAAGGCCATATCACCAATGTGGCAGTGCTGGAAGATTACCGGAAACAGGGCATTGGTGACGCCCTTATGGCACAGCTGGAACAGGTTGCCTTAGAAAAAGAAATGATCGGCATTACCTTGGAGGTGCGGATCAATAACACACCTGCTCAGCGTCTGTACCATAAGCATGGCTACCGTGCCGAAGGTCTGCGGAAGAATTATTACCCTGATACCCACGAGGACGCAGTCATTATGTGGAAATATACGCCTTTTTATGAAGGGCAGGAAGATTGATTTTTGAGATGCCGAAGAACCCTTTTCTTCGGCATTTTTTGCAAGGAGGCGAAAGGATATGCAACGAGAACTTTCTTATACAGAGCTGAAAAACGGCTGTTCTGCCGATGATTTTTCTTTCCGCTCCACAGCGGAGCTGGAACCCTTGGAAGGCATCATTGGGCAGGAAAGAGCCGTCAAAGCCTTTGATTTTGGGCTGCATGTGAAGATCAAAGGCTATAACATCTATATGTCAGGGCCTTCCGGTACAGGGAAAACCACCTATGCCAAAGCCAGCACGGAACGTCTGGCGGCAACGGAGGAAGTGCCCTTGGACTGGTGCTATGTTTATAACTTCCAGAACCCCAGAAGCCCTTTGGCCCTGTCTTTCCCTGCTGGGGAAGGCAGAAAGTTTCGGGATGATATGAATGAGCTGGTACAGCTGTTCCAGACAGAGCTTCAGAAAGTATTCCGCACAGAGGACTATGAAAAACAGAAAACAGAACTGCTCCGTGAGTTCGATGAAAAACGGGACGCCCTCATGGATCAGATGAGCAAAGAAGCGGCAGAAAATGATTTTCAGGTAAAGACCACCAATTCCGGCATTTATTTTATGCCTGTGGTGGACGGGAAACCTGTGGGCGAGGAAGAATATGATGACCTTGCCGAAGACGTGAAGGATGTCATTGAGAAAAATTCCCAGATCGTGCAGGAAAAGGCTTCTGCCATCATGCGGGATATTCGGGAATTGGATAAGGAATCCAAACGATGCGTGGAACAGCTGGATCATAAGGTGGGGATGTTTGCCATCGGTCACCATGTGAGTGCTGTCCAGGAAAAATATGAGCAGAACGAAAAAGCAGTGGCATATATCAACGCTGTGAAAGAAGATGTACTGGAAAATATCAGCCAGTTCTTTGAGGATGAGGACGACGGGGAAGAAGGTTTGGCATCCCTTTTGCCCATGCTTTCCAAAAAACAGCCGGAGGACGTGACGCTGAAATATAAAGTAAATCTCATTGTGGACAACAGCGAAACCAAAGGCGCCCCTGTGGTGACTACATTCAATCCCACTTATTATAATCTGGTGGGGGAAGTGGAATACGACAGCGAATTCGGCAACCTGACCACAGACTTTATGAAAATCAAAGGCGGTTTGTTCCATAAGGCAAACGGCGGCTATCTCATTGTGCAGGCGCAGGATATTTTGTCAGCACCTCAAGCGTGGGAAGCCCTCCGCCGGGTCATCAAAACAAAAGAAATCAATATGGATGCCATTCGGGAACAGTTGGGCACAGTGGTAGCGCCTACGCTGAAACCGGAACCCATCCCTGCCAATATCAAAATCATCATGATTGGCAGCAGTTATTATTATGAACTGCTCAGCGCTTACGATGAGGAGTTTGACAAATTTTTCAAAATCAGAGCGGATTTCGACTATGAAATGCCCCGTTCTCAGGAAAACATGCTGAAGATTGCCCAGTTCATCAAAGGCTTTACCATGCGGGAAAAGACCACGGACTTTGATGTGAGCGCTGTCTGTGCGGTGGTGGAATATTCCTCTCGTGCGGCAGAACGGCAGAACAAGCTGTCCACCCGTTTCAATCATCTGGCAGAGATTCTGGGAGAAGCGGCGGCATGGGCAAAGCTGGATGGCGCGGAAATGGTAACGGCAAAGCATGTGCAGAAAACCATTGTGGAAAAAGAGGACCGTCTGCGGCTGTATGAAGAAAAACTGGATGAGATGCTGGAAGAAAACGTCATCATGATTGATGTGGACGGCGCGGAAGTGGGACAGATCAACGGTCTGGCGGTGCTGGATATGGGTTCCTATGCTTTTGGCAATCCCAGCCGTATCACAGCTACCACCTATGTGGGGAAATCCGGTATTGTCAATATCGAAAAGGAGGCACGCATGAGCGGTCAGACCCACGACAAAGGGGTACAGATCATCACTGGTTATTTGGGGCAGACCTATGCCCAGAAATTCCCTCTTTCTCTGTCCTGCCGTGTCTGCTTTGAGCAGAATTACAACGGCATCGACGGGGACAGCGCCTCCAGTACAGAGCTGTACTGCATCCTGTCCTCTCTGGCAGAACTGCCCATTCGTCAGGACTTGGCGGTGACAGGCTCCGTGAACCAGAAAGGGGAAATCCAAGCCATCGGCGGCGTCACATATAAAATTGAAGGGTTCTTTGACCTGTGCAAGAAGCGTGGTCTGACAGGCAAACAGGGTGTTATCATTCCTGTTTCCAATATCCGTGATCTGGTACTGAAGGATGAAGTGGTGGAAGCCGTGAAAGAAGGAATGTTCCATATCTATCCCATCTCCACCATTGATGAAGGCATTGCTCTGCTTATGGGAACTGAAGCGGGAGAAAAGGATGCCCAAGGGAATTTTCCTTTAGAGAGTGTACATGGTCGCGTATGGCAGAAATTAAAAGCGTTCCATGTTTATTCAGAAACGAAATAGAGGAAGGTAAAATACGATTTAAAATAATTGGTAGACAAAAAATGAAATGGCTCTTTATCTGTATGATACGGATGAAGAGCCATTTTTATAAAAAATATAAAATAAAAAACGTAAATAAAAACGAACAGCTGCGGTAACAGCTGTTCGTTTTTGATTTGATTTAGTATTTACTGGAGAAATCATTATACGGTGCAAAATTTTCATCGTAAGAATCAGATCCGCTGAAATTGTGATTATCAAAATCGGAAGAATCAACAGGGGTTGCTACATTTGTTCTGTTTCTCAATTTGAATTTTTTGAATAATTCATCTAAAACAGTAGCCTGACCGGAGAGTTCTTCGCTGGCAGCAGCGCTTTCCTGTGCTGTAGCGGAGTTTGTCTGCACAACAGAAGAAATTTGGTCAATACCGATTGTAATTTGGGAAATAGAATTTGCCTGTTCAGCGGAAGCGTCTGAAATTTTAGCAATTGCTACCGTGATTTCGTCTTTTTTGGTCAAAACAGAATTCAAAGCATTTGCAGTTTCATTTGCAATTTTAGATCCGTTTTCTACAGCTTTAATGGAAGTCTCGATGAGGGAAGCTGTAGTTTTGGAAGCTTCTGCACTTTTACTTGCAAGATTTCTTACTTCATCGGCAACAACGGCAAAGCCTTTGCCGGCTGCACCTGCACGTGCTGCTTCTACAGCAGCGTTCAATGCAAGAATATTTGTCTGGAAAGCAATGTCCTCAATGGTTTTGATGATTTTGCTGATTTCAATAGAACTGTTGGAAATATCAGACATTGCAACCATCAATTGTTCCATTTTAACATTTCCGGATTCCATGTCATCGCTGATTTCTTTCGCTTTCAAATTAGACTGAGCAGCGTTTTCAGCAGTATGAGAAACCAGCTGAGAGATTTCGTTGATTGTAGCAGCCAATTCTTCAATGGAGCTTGCCTGTTCTGTTGCGCCCTGGCTTAATGCCTGTGCACCTGTTGCAACCTGTTCTGCACCACTGGCAACCTGATTTGCTGTCTGATTGATTTGGTAAAGTGTAGAATCCAAATTTCTATTGATTTTGCGGATGGAAAGCAGGATCGGTTTCAGATCTCCTACATACGCATCTTCCATAGTAGTTGCGATTGCAAAGTTGCCGTTTGCCATTTCTGTAAGGAGATAGATTTCATCGCTGATGACATTAGATAATGTTTCAACCAGTTTCTGTGTGGAACGTGTTAAATCTCCGACCTCATCCTCTGAAGAGAAAACATCCACAGGTGAGGACAAATCGCCTGCAACAACAGCAGCCAGACGTTTGGAACAAATATTCAAAGGTTCAGAAATATTTTTTGCCAGGAAACGACCCAACAGAATAGAAATTGCCAGTGCTATAATAATAATAACAATAGCAATGATAATGATGATGTTTGTTGAGGTATTGATAGAATTCTGTGCGGTTGTGCCTTCATTATATTTCTGTGTCAGCAATTGTGTAAGTTCAGTGAAAATTGTACTATAAATAGGGTCTAGTTCATTGACCAGCTTTGTTTGTGCTGCTGCGCTATCACTTCCGCTTTGTGTCAGGATTTCCTGAGACAATGTTTTATATGTAGTCCATGCCATTTTTGCGGAGTTAAAAGAATTTTTTTCTTCTTCGGTTACGACAGATTTTTCCAAGACATTAAACAAATCGTCAATGTTTGTCAGACTGTTTTCAAAGGTGGATTTAGCCTCTGTTTTCGCGGAAATATTTGCATAGGATACCGCGTTATGCAGATTTAAATTCGCTTCTGAAAAATCTGAAATAAGATTGCCTACATCACCCTGTGCAAATCCATAATTGGAGATGGTGTCGGAATATCTAGACTGTACAGATTTTGTAAGAAATATACAGACGATACTTGCAATACTTGCAATCAAACTGACGATTAGAAATGAAATAACTAATCTTTTACCAATTTTTAAATTTTTTAGCATAGGTGAGACCCTCCTCATAAAAAGTTAAAGTTTTTGCTTAAAAAGCTTATTATCAACTATATCGACCCAAAATCCATTTAATTAATACAATTTTGTAAATTTTTTGCTTCATAGTTTTTTATATGGAAAATAAAGGGAATACATAAGACGAAGATCAAGGTGTCAAAAAAAGTCGACACCCTGTCGTCAAAGGCTCATTTTATTTAAGCCAGAAGTATAAAGCAGGAATTTCATCGGCTAAAAAGTCTTGAAATTCCTGCTTTTTCTCATTGGAAGTGAATTCCGGATGGGGATTCCAGTTAGAAAACCCACACCGCAAAGAGATACGGACAGCCATTCATGGCTGGCATTTGCGAAGCAAATGTGTTGACCCACACCGCAAAGAGATGCGGACAGCCATTCATGGCTGGCATTTGCGAAGCAAATGTGTTGACACTTTCGTTTCCCAAGCCCTTCCTCGCTCTTGCAAAAAGTATAAAATTTAGTTTTTTGGCAGTATGGATGATACAGTATTTTTAATAAAAAACAAATGGTCTATTTAATACTTTTTGAAAGAAATGTAAAAAATGCGTGAAAAAGTGTAAAATGATGTAGAAATATTGAGAGAAAATACAGTTTTTTTGTTGAAAGTAGTGGGCTGCGGGGGTATAAAAAATATTTCGACTTAAAAAGTGTCGGTATATTACAAAATATCGTGTCGAATTTTGTAAGACATATGCATACTGATGATTATTTTGCAGAATGAATGATAATATTGAATTCTTTTGGAAAAGTATTATACTTGTAGTTGAATTGTATTTTTTAATCAAAATGATAGTTTTTTTTAAGAGAATTATAAGAAAAAAAGGGAAATAATGTTTTTTTCTATGGATTAGGAGGGTTGAAAGTGAATTTTATTGATAATAATGTACTTGGCCTTTCAAAAAAAGTTCTGGACTTTATTTGGCAGAAACAGACTGTTACATTAGATAATATCGCCAATGCAGAAACGCCTGGGTATAAAGCCAGATACGTTACATTTGAAGATGAGCTGATAAGCAGATTGGAAGGTCAGCAGGGCAAAACGGCTTATGACTATAAAAATAGCATTCAGTCTGTTCAGTCGACTGTTCATGAATCTGAGACGGAATCTACAAGAGCTGATGGGAATAATGTTAATATTGACGTTGAGAGTATGGAACTTGCGAAGGCGGCTTTGCAGTACCAGTTTTTGATTAAGTCCATTAACGATGATTTTACAAGATTGGGAACCGTAATCAAAGGATAAGGGGGCGAGAACAGATGAGTTTTTTGAACGCACTTAATATTAGCGCATCCGGTATGACAGCGGAACGGATGAGGTTGGATGTTGCAGCAGAAAATATTGCCAATATCAATACTACAAGAACAGAGGCAGGCGGCCCTTATCGGAGAAAGATGGTCGTTTTTGAGGCAGCAGGAGAGAACAGCTTTGCAAATGCCTTTCGTTCTGAATTGGCAAAATCCAGTGCTTCCGGAGGCGGCGTAAGAGTAACGGATATTGTGGAGGATCCCAGTGATTTTCGGTCTGTATATGATCCTACGCATCCTGATGCGGATGAAAACGGATATGTTCAGATGCCCAACGTGGATCTGCTGAAAGAGGTTGTTGACAGCATGTCTGCAAGCCGGGCTTATGAAGCAAATCTAACGGCTTTTAATACGATGAAGTCTATGGCAACAAAAGCGTTACAAATTGGCGAATAAAAATAGATGAATTTAGGAGGAATTTTTTATGTTTATTTCACCAATGAATGGAATCAATGCGGCCTCATTTTTTGGGGAAAAGCAAAATGAAATTCAGGGAAATACCAGCTTTGCCTTTGGAGATTTTTTCCAAAGCGCAGTGCAAAACGTGGTAGAAAGTGAAAAAAGTCTGGAGCAGGCACAGTATTTGTTATCAACAGGGCAGATAGATGATGCACATACCGTACCGATTGAGTCATCTATGGCACAGCTTTCTGTTGATTTTTTGGTACAGCTGCGGAACAAAACTTTGGATTCATACAATGAACTGATGAGAATTAGTTTGTAATTTTAGCGAATGTTAGCATAGCATTTTGATATTTTTTAAAGAGGGATCTAAAGTGAACGAAAGAGTTATTTCAATATTGACAAAAATCAAGGAAACAGTAAAAAAGTTCAGCGCTAAAACAAAGAAGATCATTATAATCGGTGTAGCGGCATCTGTAGTTTTATCTATTGGGATTGCTCTTTGGCTGAATAACCGGCCTTATGTAACACTTTTTACAGGATTAAGCAATGAAGAAGCCAGTGAAATTATGGGGAAGTTACAGGAGGATGGTGTTGATTACAAGTATGAAGCGCTCTCTTCTGGCAGTTCAATACTTGTACCGGAAGATGTGGGAGAGCAGCTGAAGGCAGAACTGGTGTATGAAGGTTATCCCAAAAGTGGGTTTACATACGACGTTTTTTCAGAGAATGTTGATTTGACATCCTCTGAGTCTGAAAAACAATATTATGAGCGTCAAGGACTTCAGGAAAGAATGGGAGCTACAATTTCTTCCTTCTTCCCCAATATTAAAGAAGCGACTGTTACAATTGCTTTTGGCGAGGACAGAAAATATGTTCTGGATAGTGAAAATTCATCAAAAGCAACTGCTTCAGTAGCGGTTATTACAAAGGATGGAACTGAAATATCTCAGGAAGATGTTCAGGCGATGCAGCGCCTTATTTCCAGAAGCATTCCGGATTTGGAATTTGAAAGTGTGACAGTGGTCTGCAATGGAAAAGATGTGAGTGTTACCGAAGAAACGTCAGGCGTAAATGCCAATCAATTGAAGCTGCAGGTTGAGGAAGCCATTGATACCAAAATTAAAAATAAGGTGCTGGATATTTTGATTCCCATTTATGGACAGGATCGTGTACAGGTTTCTGTAAAGAGTGAAGTGGATATCAATAAAAAACTTCGGGAATTGATTGATTATACGGCGGAAAATGAAGATAATACTGGCGTAAAATCTTCAGAAACAGCACATCAGGAAGTTGGAAAAGAAGGGGAAGCAGTAGGAGGTGTTCCGGGAACAGAAACGAATTCTGATATTCCAGTATATTCTGCTATAACCCAGGATGGCACAGAAAATTATATTCTTAGCGATGGTACTGCGGAATATTTAGTAGATCAGATTAAAGAGCAGCAGCAGATTGATGCTGGGGATGTGGAAGATCTCAGTATTGCAGTCATTATTGATGATGAGAATCTGGATACGGCTACGAGAAGAAATCTGGTTTCTCTTGTGGCAAGAGCTGCGGGTATTAGTAATGAAGACAGCGACGATAAGATCGAGATCGTAGGAATTCCTTTCCATACAGAAGAAGGGGAAGAAGATGCCGCAGAGGCAGATAACATTCCTACCGAAGAACAGATCAGACGTCTTGTAATTATTGGCGGAATTGCAGTAGGTGCGCTTTTGCTTCTTCTGCTGATCGTATTGATTATTATTAAAATTATCAAAAGAAAAAGAAAGAAACAGAAGAATAAAGGGATTAATGTTGTTATTCCAGAACCAGCTTCTTATCAAGAGCCTAAGCAAGAAGAAAATGTGGATCTGGTTGCGGATCTGATTAATATTAAAAATGAAAGAAGTATGGAGTTGAAAAACAAGATTCGGGAAATTACGGAGGAAAATCCGGAAATCTCAGCACAAACATTAAAAGCATGGCTGAGAGGAGGAGATCGGGATGGAAAATAAAGAACTTACACCCGAGCAAAAGGCTGCCGCGGTCATTATATCCATGGGGACAGATAAAGCGTCTCAAATCTATAAATATCTAACAGAAGAGGATATTGAGGCGCTTACTGTTGAGATTGCAAAGATGAGGCATCTTTCCTCGGAAGAGACGGAAAGTGTGCTGGATGACTTTTATAAGGAGTGCATGACGCAGAAAGTTGTAACAGAGGGTGGTTTGGAATATGCCAGATCCGTTTTGGAAAAAGCTTTCGGACAGCAAACAGCTTCTGCTTTATTGGAAAAGGTAGCAAAATCATTAAAGACCATGCCTTTTTCCAGTGTTAGAAAATTAAGCAGCAAAAATCTGTTTGCCATTCTTCAGCATGAAAGACCCCAGACCATTGCACTGGTACTTTCCTATGCAAATGCAGATCAGGCGGCGGATGTCATTACATATTTGCCCAGAGATAAAAAGATCCGGGTTGTGGAGTGTATCGCAAAAATGGAAAGCGCTTCGCCGGAAGCCATAAAAATTGTAGAGGAGCAGATAGAGAAGAAATTCTCAGCGGTCTTGACTACAGATTATACACAGGCTGGCGGCATCGACTATATTGCTGATGTTATCAATTATATGGACAGAGGCAGTGAAAAATATATTTTTGATGAGCTTTCTAATCGCGACGAAAAACTTACAAATGAGATTCGAAAGAGAATGTTTGTATTCGAAGACATTGTTACAATGGACAACCGGTCTATTCAGAGATTCCTGCGTGAATGTGATCCAAGGGATATTGTACTTGCACTGAAACAGGCAAATTCCGAAGTGGCAAATCTTATTTTTGCAAATGTGTCCACGCGTATGGCGGAAAATATCAAGTCCGACTTGGAGGTTACAGTCAATGTAAGAATCAGAGATGTGGAAGAAGCACAGCAAAGAATTGTCAATGTCATCAGAACCTTGGAAGAACAGGGTGAACTTGTCATTTTGAAGGGCGGAAAGGATGATATCATTGCATAATTTGATTAAATTCAATGAGCAGGAAAGCCGCATTCAGCAATACGAGTTTCGGGAGGAAACCTTTGAGGATGCTCAAGATTTGCATGAAGCAGAATTTACGGAAGAAAATAGCGAAAGAGAAGAGCCTGCTGAAAAAATTCAGAATGATTCTCTGGATGTGAATTCTAAGTCAGAAGCAGACGATGAAAAAGAAAAGTCTGATATGGTAACAGAGGGCTATCACCGGATTGAGCAGATTATTATCGACAATGCGAAAAAAGAAGCAGGAGAAATCCTGAAAAAAGCAAAAATGGATGCTCAGGAACTGAAGGAGGAGGCTCTGGAAAAAGGCCGCAAAGAAGGCTATGAAGTAGGATATGAGGAAGGAAGAACAGAGGCCTACAGGGAACTGAGAGAAGCGGAAGAAAAAAGGACAAATGAGTTTTTTGATGAGCTGAAGCGGATTGTCAGTGATGCTTCCGCGGAAAAAGAAAAGATATTAATGGATTACAAATCCAGTTTGATAGATATTGCGGTTTCTGTTGCGGAAAAAGTGGTTCAGGTAAGCCTAAAGACCAGTGGAGAAATTATTGAAAGGATGATTCTTTCTGCAACAGAAAGGCTTGCGTCCAAAGAATGGGTGAAAATATATATATCCAAAACGGATGCGGAGCTTATGATGGAGGCAGATGTTGATCTACTCCAAGCTTTATCAAATTTATCAGACAACATTCAAGTAATTCCTATGGAAAAGGAAGGACAAGGAGTCTGCATTATCGAGTTCCCGGATGAGATCATTGATGCAAGCGCCAATACACAGGTGGAAAATATCAGAGAAATCATCAGTAATTCTGCTGTATAAATAGGGGGATTCATAAGTTGAAAAATATAGTGGATTTAATAAAGCGTTCAGAAACCATCAGCCATATCGGCAAAATTGAAAATATTGTTGGAATGATGGTTGAAGCATCAGGCGGAAGCTGTGGGATTGGAGATATAAGCGCCATCTATAGCCAAGACGCAAAAGGTCAGGTTTTGAGTGAAGTTATTGGATTCAAGGATGACAGAATACTTTTGATGCCCTATGAAAGTACAAACGGGATTACCGCAGGCAGTTTTGTCAGAAATACAAAACAGCGCTTAAAAATACCAGTTGGCGATTTTTTAAGGGGCAGGATTATTAATGCTCTTGGACAGCCAATTGATGGTTTGGGGGCATTCTCCCCAAAAGAATATTATCCTGTGGATGATGTTTATATCAATCCTTTGGAAAGACCCCCTATTACCGAGCGTATGAGTTTTGGCGTAAAAGCCATTGACGGTATGCTTACCATTGGAAAAGGCCAAAGGGTTGGGATTTTTGCCGGCAGCGGTGTGGGAAAGAGTACGCTGTTGGGGATGATCGCAAAAAATGTGAAGGCCGACATTAATGTGATTGCGCTGGTTGGGGAACGTGGACGTGAGGTACTTGAGTTTGTGCAGAAAGACTTGGGAGAAGAAGGCTTAGCCCGTTCTGTTCTGGTTGTGGCAACCAGCGACCAGTCGCCCATGCTCCGCATGAAATGTCCCATTGTTGCCACAGCTATTGCGGAATATTTTAAAAATCAAGGGAATGATGTTCTTCTAATGATGGATTCCTTGACGCGTTTTGCCATGGCACAGAGAGAAATTGGACTTGCAGTAGGAGAACCGCCTATTGCAAGAGGGTATACCCCCTCTATTTACTCTAAACTTCCAAAGCTTCTGGAAAGAAGCGGAAACTTCAAAGAGGGTTCTATTACAGGAATTTACACAGTGCTGGTTGAAGGGGATGATACCAACGAGCCCATCGCTGATACCGTTCGCGGTATTTTGGATGGCCACATTGTATTATCCAGAAAACTTGCCAATGGGAACCATTTTCCTGCAATAGATGTGAATGCCAGCATTTCCCGTTTGATGACAAGTATTGTTTCTGACAAACATAGGGAGCTTGCTTCTAAATTCAGAAATATTTTGAGCGTATATAGTAAGAACGAAGATCTGATTTCCATTGGTGCCTATAAAGCGGGAACCAATGGCAGCCTTGATTATGCTGTATCAAAAATCGACAAAATCAATGCATTTTTGATGCAGGGCATCAATGAAGCATATACATATGAAGATACAATGGAAATAATGGAAGAAATTTTAAAAGACTAAATTAAGGTGATATATTTATGAAAAAATTCTCTTTCCGTTTAGAACCTGTTTTAAAATACAAAAGTGATTTGCTGGAAGTACTGAAAAATGAGTATGCGCAAGCTGCTCAAAATGTAGTGGCACAGCGAATGAAGATTGAAGAACTGAAAAAAGAAGAAAATGCACTCATACTGAAGTTTAATACAAAGAAAGAGGAAGGCATTACCATTGCTGAGGCAACAATCTTTGAAAGCTTTATCATCAAGCAAAATAAGTTGATCAAAGAGCAAACGGCGCAGCTGAACCATTTGAAAAAAATTGAGGATGAAAAAAGAGAAAAAATGATCGGCGCCAAGAAGGAAATGCTTTCTATAGAGAAACTAAAGAGTATCAGTGAAGAAGAATATAAAAAAGAAACACAAAAAGAAAATGAGCTTTTTATTGAGGAGTTTGTTACAGGCGCAAGCCTGAAACATAAAAAAGTTATTTAATGTTTTTACTTGAAAGGAGGTGAGAATATGACAGGAGGAGCGGTATCGTTAAATCTTCAGACACCGAATGTAAACCAACCATCGTCTGCAAATGCTGAAAACAGTGCAGGAACCAACAGCCAGGATTTCCAAAAAGCTTTGAAGAGTGAAACGGAAAAAAGTGGTGAAAAGTCTATGCAGGTCAAAAAAACAAATGGGTCATCAGAGAAAGAAACAGAACCACTTGTGGATTTGGCGCAGCAGGGGCAAAATATTTTGCTGGCTATGGTGCAGAATCAAATGGTTTACAATGATTTTCTGATGCAAAACGGCAGTAATGTACTTACGCCGGAACTGCTGACTTTTACAGCAGAAAATATGCAGCCCATAACGGAAGGAACCACATCTGTTGTGCGGAGTTTGCCTTTGTTAAATGCGGAAAGTCTGCATAGGGATTTGCCTTCAGATGGATTCGTTATTCAAAATACGGAAGCTGTTTCTGTGTCACAAGGAATGAAAGATGGACAACCGAAGAATATCGCTGTTACACAAGAAGGTCAGATGACTGAAAAAATGGCAGAACAGGTTGTTTCCCAAAGCATAGTTACTGGTGACAAAATACAGCAGACAACACAAAGCAAAACAGAAAATCAAGTTGTTCTGGAACAAAATGAGCCACAAAAATCGGATGATTTTGTATTACCTCAAGAGGGAATCGGCTTGCAGACAGTTCAGAAAACAACCCAGGGTGATGTGATTCAAGTACAGGTTTCAGATGGGTCTTTGGTAAATACAGAAGACACAGTGAATCAGTTGGCGGATAAGATCATCATGAGAAGCAGCAATGAATTTGATTTGCAGTTGGAGCCGGAAGAGCTTGGGAAAATGCACATCAAGCTGATATTTGAAAATGGTGAGACAAAAGTTTCTATCTTATGTACAACACAGCAGGCTATGGATGCATTGGTAAACAATACAGATAAACTTGCGGCAGTTTTGGAAAACAGAACAGGCAATGCTGTCTTTGTTCAGGTAGAAAGCAAAGAAGAACCATTCTATCAAAATGGACAGCAGGAAAATCCAGGTCAGCAGGAAAGAAATTCCCATGAGGAAAGAAGAAATCATCAGCAGCAAAAGAAAATAGATGATCCTGTGGACTTTTTGGAACAATTGCGGTTAGGACTTGTATGATTCGTATTTAAATAATAAGGAGATGTTTTTTTGGAAAGTCAAAAAATTGATTCTATTGCGAGAACCGCAGGGGCTTATGCAAAAAACACAAAAGCAGAAACAAGATCCAATACCTTGTCTATGGAAAGCTTTTTGGTGCTCATGGCACAGCAGCTGCAAAATCAAGATCCTATGAATCCCACAAGCCAGGAAGATTATATGATGCAGTTGGCACAGATGGCAGTGGTAGAATCCATGACCAATATGACAGCGGTCTCTATCAGTACCTATGCTTCTTCCATGGTAGGCAAAGAGGTTACGGTGGCGGATTATGATTCCCAAGGGAATATTACGACTGTCACAGGTACCGTAACAGGTATCTCTCTCTTTTATGATGAGCCAATCATATACATCGGAGAAAAGGGGTACACCATGTCCCAGATCATGTCTGTTGGCAGTGTTCCTACAGACTCTGATTCAGAAGGAGAAGGAGAGGACAAGCCGGAAACGGATTCTGGAACGGAAGAAACGCAGGCAGTATAAGATTGGATAAAAAGATTCTTGGAGGTGAGGATGATAGAGAATATTAACAATTTGAAAATTCGTCAGCTGCAAACAGAATCTATATTGGCGGAAAATAAACGATTGCAGAAGGAGCCTGCAAAGAAAGAATTTTCAGCCATATTCAATGAAACTATTGAAAAATCCAAGGAATTGCAGTTTTCTAAGCATTCCAAAGAAAGAATACAACAAAGAGGGATTGAGGTTACAGACACTTTAATTGAGCGGATGAACTCAGCTGCCAACAGCGCAAGAACAAAGGGTGCAAAAGATGTGGTGATGATCGGCACAGATGCGGCTTTTATTGTGAATCTTCCCAATAATGTTGTAATAACGGCAATGAATGAAAATGAAATGAAGAGTAATATTTTTACAAATATTGATAGTGCGGTGCTTTTATGAAGCTGGACCCATATGGGAGGCTTTTGGGTATGTCCGAAGAACATATTCTTTTGCACAGCATATGAGGAGGATATAAAATGTTAAGATCAATGTTTTCTGGCGTTTCTGGACTTCGTGCACACCAGAATAAAATGGATGTAATCGGTAATAATATCGCCAATGTTAATACGGTTGGCTTTAAATCAGGCAGAGTTACATTTAAAGATTCTATTTATCAAAGCATTAGCGGCTCTAGTGCAGGGAATAATGTATATGGCGGTTCCAATCCCAGTCAGATTGGTTATGGCAGTCAGGTTTCTGCCATCAGCGTGAATTTTGCAAATGGTACATATGAGCCTACAGGATATGGCACAGATTGTATGATCAATGGCAGTGGCTTTTTTATTGTTGGGCCTAAGCTGGAAGACATGGATACAGGTTTAAGCAATGAGATTGACGGCAATCAGATTTCTCAGATGTATTTGACACGAGTTGGCGAATTTACAATAGATGGTGACGGTTATCTGGTAGATGCCAACAAAAACGTCGTATATGGCTTCGTGCCTGAGACAGCAGCAATCGGTACAGCAGATATGGATTTGGGTACAGAAATCGGGGAAGGCAACAGCTTGACTTATGGTACACTGAAACCCATTAGAATTCCTTTGCAGCCAGCTGATGATACAGAGTCCCCTACCATCAGCTATGAGGATGGAGCAGAACTGATGAATTTAACTGGCATTAGTATTGATGCCAATGGCGTTATCAGTGGTAAAGCAGCTAATGGCAATACATATAAATTTGGTGTGGTTGGCGTATGCAGTGTGACGAATCCCAATGCGCTGGAAAATGCAGGCAATTCTTACTATAAGGCTGTAAGCAATACAGGGGATTTGCAGGCCTTTGCACCAGGCAATGGCGCTACTGGTGTGTTGCAGTCCGGTTGTTTGGAAATGTCAAACGTAGATTTGGCAACAGAGTTTTCCAATATGATCACAACGCAAAGAGGTTTCCAGGCATGCTCTAAGATGATCACGGTATCTGACGAAATGCTGGAAGAATTGGTAAATATGAAGCGATAAATACGATGATGATTTGGGCAAAGAGATTTGCATCTGCATTTCTCTTGCCTGAATCTCAATGAAATGAAAGCATAAAGGAAATGATGAATTATGATAAAATTGACTAAGTTGAATCGGGAGCCTTTTGTCATCAATGAAAGTCAGATCGAATGTATTGAATCTATACCAGATACAAAAGTGATTATGATGAACAAAGAGTTTTTTTTAGTAAAAGAAACTCCAGATGAGATTATAGAAAAAACAATTAATTTTAAAGCTCGTATTTTTAGAGGCGACCTGAATGAGAAACATGAATAAAAACGATAGAAAAAGGGCGGGACGTTTTTATGGATATTACAACAATCGTTGGGATTATAGTAGGATTGGTATTAATTGTATTTGGCGTGGTTTATGATCCGTCAGAAACAGCGACTTTCGTTTTTGATAATTTGAAAAACTTTGGGGACGTTCCTAGTTTGTTCATTGTAATGGGCGGCACAATTGCTGCGGTTATAGCTTCTTATCCTATTGGCACGTTAAAACAGATTCCAAAGCATATGAAGATTTTGACAAAGGGAAACAGCTATAACCCAATGGAATATATTGATCTTTTGGTGGAATTTTCCCAGATTGCTAGAAAGAACGGCCTTTTGGCATTGGAGGAAATGGCAAATAAACAGACAGATCCGTTTTTTAAGCAAAGTATTATGCTCATTGTGGATGCCACAGACCCAGAGAAAGTCAAATCTATGCTGAATAATGACTTGGATTATTTGGCAGATCGACATGCAGAATCTGTGGGAATATATGAAAAAGCATCTAGTTATGCGCCGGCATTTGGTATGATTGGTACGCTGATCGGTCTGGTTAATATGCTGAAGAATATGAGCTTCGAAGGTTCCGCAGGTGCATCTTCACTGGGAGGGGATATGTCTACTGCACTGATCACTACATTTTATGGATGTATTCTTGCAAACCTTGTTTTTTCTCCCATTGCAAAAAAGCTAAGCATCAGAAATGATGAGGAATATCTTTGTAAACAAATTATTATTGAAGGCGTATTGTCTATTCAGTCTGGTGAAAATCCAAAATTTATGAAGGAAAAACTAATATCTTATCTTTCTCAAAAGGAAAGAGATATGGCCAATGGCAAAGAAAGTTCAAGAAAGAGAAAATAATTAAAAAACAGGGTGTATTTTTATGGCTGGGAAAAGAAAAAAAAGTGGAAACGGCGGATCAAATTGGATGGATACTTATGGAGACATGGTGACATTGTTGTTGTGTTTCTTTGTGTTGTTATATTCCATGTCGAGCATTGATAGTGAAAAATGGGAACTTTTGGTAAAAAGTTTCAATCCTGATGCACAGTATTTATCCCAGATTGTAGTAAATCAGGAGCAGAATGATTATGAATACTCTGTGGAGGGAACTGCGGAAATAGAGCAGGAAATGGATGATTTTGATAAGATATATTATACATTGTCCCAATATATTACAGAAAATAATTTGGGAGCTGATATTGAGCTTTCCAAGGGAGATGGATTTACATTTATTACATTTCGAGATACAGTATTTTTTGATGGAGACAGTTATGTGCTGAAAGATGAAGGCAAGATTGTTTTAGATGAATTCTGCAAGGCAATTTTAGAAGCAGTGGATTCTATACAGGAGATTCAGATTTTGGGGCATACATCCCAGGCAAGACCAGATATACCAAATGAGCCAGAGAGTGACAGATTCCTTTCTTCAAACAGAGCAACAGAGGTTTTGCTTTATATTCAGGAAAAGAATATTATTGATCCATCCAGACTGGTTTCTTGTGGGTATGGTCAATTTCGGCCAATCAGTTCTTTTGATACGAGAGAAACACGCGCAAAGAACAGGCGTGTAGAAATATTGGTAACAAAGACAGACAGTGTTATGAAAAGTTTGGACGACTATTATACAGAAGTTTATGGTTCGACAGACGAAAATACAGATTAATTTATGAAAGGAGGGAGTGAAAGAAAATGTCAGAGGTATTATCTCAAAGCCAGATTGATGCCTTGATCAATTCCATGAGAATTGGCGGAGAAAACGAAGAAAGTGAAAAAAGCAAAGAGAAAAAATACAAAAAGTATGATTTTTACAGCCCAAAGAAATTTACAAAGGATAAACTGAAACTTTTGAGAAGTGTATATGAGAATTATGCCAGGCTGTGTTCTTCACGAATAAACAGCTTGACACGAATTACCAGCTTTGTAGAAGTGTTTGACGTAGAAGAACAAAGATATTATGAATTCAGCAACGCCTTGAATGAAAATGATACTCTTGCTCTGATTAATCTGAAGCTTCCGAGCGGCATGGTACAAGGCCCTATTATCATGCATTTTACCAATCAACTGATGATTTGCATGATAGATAGGATGATGGGCGGAACAGGAGAAGATGCAAAAGATCTGCCGACTTCTTATGTATGCACAGATATAGAGCAAAGACTCTTTAAAAATATTGTGAAATATCTGGTACCGATTATGGCAGACGGCTGGGCGGATTATGTTGATCTGGAGTTTTCTCTGGATAAAATAGAAACAAACCCAACGATTATGCAGAAAATCGGCAGAGATGAGACAACGATTATCGTTGTTTTAGGCGTTGAAATTGATGGGATTGAGGGGAAAATAAATATTTGTTTGCCTAGTAATGTATTAACAAGTATTTTTAAGACTTTTGAGAAAAAAACGGAGAATCTACAGCCAGAGGACGAAAATGCCAAAGAAATTTTGGAAGGCATTAAAAATACTTCAGTGGAATTGTGTACAGAACTAGGAAAATCTACGCTCTTGCTGAAGGATTTGTATTCACTGCAGGTCGGTGATGTAATTAATCTAAATAAGCCAAAAGACTCAGATATATCTGTATATATTGGTGGAGAATTATGGTTTAAGGGAGAATTTGGAAAGTATAATAAAAATATGGCTGTGAAAATAAATCAAGTGTTGGAAAAAAATTTAGTTACACCCAAAGGAGAATAAAACATGGATTCAAAGATTTTTAACGCTATGGAAATAGACGCTATTGGCGAAATATTGAATATCAGTTTGGGTGCATCTGCCACAGCGGTTTCCACAATGCTTGGAAAAAGGGTTGATATTACGACTCCTGATGTAACAGTTGCTACCTATGAAGAGTTTGAGTATTCGGATTTGGAGCCTGCCATAGGAGTTGAAATTACCTATATTTCCGGATTGAGCGGAAGCAATATAATGATACTCAAGAGGCGAGATGTCCGAATGATCGTGGGTCTTCTGATGGGATATGAGATTCCGGATGAAGATTTTGAGTTCGATGAAATGAATACAAGTGCCATCTGTGAAGTAATGAATCAAATGATGGGTGCTTCGTCAACGGCTCTTTCTGAGTTTTTAGGAGAAGTAGTCAATATATCTACACCTGTTTCATTTGAGGTTCAGGATGTGGAAAGTTTTAAGAAAAAATGTTTTGGCGACGAAGAAGAAATGGTAGTTGTCAATTTTAAACTCAAGATAGAAGATATGGTTGAGAGTCGCTTTATGAATCTAATGCCCATTGATCTGGCGAAGAGACTTATTTCTGTATTTGGTCTTGGTTTTGGCATCGAAAATTTTGATGGATTTGAAAAAACAGATGAACCAGAAACTCCAAAGGAAGAGAAAAAAGAAGAGATAAAAGAAGAACCATCCGCTTCTGGAACAGGCAAAGTTCTTACCCAAGAGGAAATTGAAAAGCTTATAAATGGTGGTTTGTCACAGGAGGAAAAAATAAATCCTCAAGGGGATGAAGGGACAAATGCTGAACAAAAGCAAGCAGAAGCAGACAGCAAAGGGCAGATGCAGAAAACCGAGGAGCCGCAGTATTTTGGAATGAAGCAGCCTGATCAGCCAATACCGTCACCTCAGCAGATGCCGCCAATATATCAGCAAGGCATGTATATGGGACAGGAACCATCTATGAATATGGCGCCTATTTATATGCAGCCCCAGCCCAAAATGATTAACGCCCAGCCGTTGAATCCAAAGCAGTTTGCTATGACAGAAAGTCTAGGAGAAGAACAGGCAGAGAATTTGGCTTTGATTATGGATGTTCCGCTGGAAATTTCCGTGGAAATAGGCAGAACAAGAAAACCGGTTAAGGATATTTTGGAATTGACTACGGGGTCACTTGTTGTATTGGATAAGCTGGCAGGAGACCAAGTAGACATCTATGCAAACGGTCACTGTATTGCAAAAGGGGATGTTGTAGTAGTCGATGATAATTTTGGTGTCCGGATTACCGAAATCATTAAGCAGGAAACAATATAAAACAGTAAATAATCAAAAAGAAGGAAGGTAAAGAAAATGGCAAAAATTATGTTGGTAGATGACGCGGCGTTTATGAGAATGATGGAAAAAGATGTTTTGGTGAAAAGTGGGTATGATGATATTTGTGAGGCATGTGATGGTGCCGATGCTGTGGAAAAATATATGGCTTTGAAACCTGATTTGGTTATCATGGATATTACAATGCCCAATATGGATGGACTGGAAGCGCTGAAAGCCATCAAGGAAAAGGATCCCAATGCACTGGTTGTTATGTGTTCAGCTATGGGTCAGGAAGCGATGGTTATTGAAGCGCTGAAATCTGGCGCCAAAGATTTTATTGTAAAGCCTTTTAAACCGGACAGACTCTTAAAGACAGTATCAACATTATTGGGATGATGATAAAAAAAGAGGATGTGGGTAGAGATTGGATTCGGTATTAACTTTTCTTGGATTGGTTATTGCCATTGGTGCAATACTTTTCTTAAGTTATGTCTTTTCAAAATATGTGGGACAAAAATTTGTGGGTTACGGCAATTCTGATAATATGAAAGTTGTAGACCGTATTGCTGTGGATAGAGATAAGAGCTTAGCAATTATTGAGGTTGGCAGCCGATATTATTTAATTAGCATTGGTTCCTCTGATATTCATATGCTTCAGGAAGTTTCGGCGGAGGATATAAAGAATATGGAAGCGTTGGGCAAAAAGAACAACGATGATATGATTCCTCAGTTCAAGAATGTCTTTCTGGAGGTGGTATCAAAAATCAAACGCTGAGTTAATTTGGAGAGTGCAGTATGAATGATACAATTGTAAATATAAATGGAAGTAATGTTCAAACATTAGAATTGTTTTTTATTCTGACAGTATTGATGCTTTTGCCATCTATTATTATTATGATGACATCCTTTACGAGGATCATCATTGTTTTATCGTTTACAAGAACAGCGCTTGGTACACAGCAAACACCGCCAAACATGGTTTTGATAGGTATCGCGTTATTTTTGACGCTTTTTATTATGAGCCCTGTTGTAGATGAGATCAATACGAACGCATACATACCTTATAAAAATGAATTGATTACACAGGAAGAGGCTTTAGATCGAGCCTCGGTGCCATTAAGGAATTTTATGCTGCGTCAGACAGAAGTAGATTCTTTAAATATGTATCTGGAATTTGCAGGAGAGGATATGCCTGAAAACACGGATGATTTGCCAATGCGTGTGGTGATTCCAGCATTTATGACAAGTGAATTAAAAAGAGCCTTTTTAATGGGCTTTTTGCTGTTCATTCCATTTTTGTTGATTGATATGATTGTATCCAGCACATTGATGTCTATGGGCATGATTATGCTGCCGCCGGCAACAATTTCTCTGCCTTTTAAGTTGTTATTGTTTGTAACAGTAGATGGATGGCAATTGCTGTTCTCTACATTGGTACAGGGATTTAGCTGAGAGTTAGGGAGGGAATATGATTGGAGAGCATAGAAGTTCTTGATATTATGCGAACAGCACTTTTGCTCGGAGTGAAGCTGAGTGCACCGACATTATTGGTGAGTATGGCTGTTGGGATTATGATATCAATTATTCAGGCTGCGACACAGATTCATGAACAAACCATAACGTTTGTTCCAAAGCTCATTGTCATTGCCCTCGTGTTGCTTGTTGGCGGATCATGGATGCTGACTGTTTTACAGGATTTCACAAAAGACTTATTCGTAATTATGCAAGGATAAAACACATATAGAGGCGCATAGATATGTTGGAAATGAATCGTATATTGTTATTTTCGCTTATCGTCATGCGGATAAGCGGAGGAATTTTGTTTAATCCCATTCTTGGCAGACGTGATGTGCCATCATTGGTAAAAGTGGGAATGATTCTTACACTAAGTTTTCTTGTGGTTTTTTATGATACAAGCCCTGTGGTAGAGGCGGAAAACACCATTGTTTACGCTGTACTGCTTTTGAAGGAATTTGGTGTGGGTTTGGTGATAGGAACAATTGTAAATCTGTTCTTGTACATTATCATATTGTCAGGCGAGGTTATGGATCTGCAATTGGGTTTGTCTATGTCAAAGATTTATGATGCCCAGAGTAATATCTCACTTTCTCTTACGTCCACTTTTTTTAATGTTCTTTTTATTTTATTATTTTTTGCTTCAAATGCACATTTAGCGCTCATTCGGCTGCTGTTGACTTCAGGCGAGATTATTCCGTACGGCAACGTGGTTTTTGACAATGTTTTAAGTTCCGCAGTTTTAACCATTTTTTGTGATTGTACGATTTTGGCGCTGAAGCTGGCCATGCCTATTTTAGCGGCGGAAATTATTACTGAAGTTGGCGTAGGGATTATGATGAAGGCGATTCCGCAAATTGATGTGTTTTCTGTTAATATCCAAGCGAAAGTTCTGCTTGGGCTTGTGTTGCTGCTGATTCTGTTCACACCTATGTCAGAGTTTGTTGAAAATCTGATTGAATTGATGTTTCAGAGAATACAAGAAGCATTGTCTCTTATGACATAAAAGGGGGGAACGCTTGTGGCCGGAGAATCTAAGACCGAAAAGGCCACGGATAAAAAGCGGCGTGACGAGCGAAAAAAGGGCAACATATTTTTGAGTAAGGATATTATCACTCTGGTGTTGCTGTTGGGCACCTTTTTTGCATTGCGGCTGTATTTTTCACATATGTATGTGGGAATCAAAAAATACATGCTGGATTGCTTTGGTTATGCCGCGGAGAGAGGAGATATTACAAACGACACAATAGCAAGGCTGGGGATAGAATTTGCCATCGCTTTTGCGCAGATTGCCATGCCATTGCTGATTGCTGCCTGCCTGCTGGTCATTATTTCAACGGTATTTCAAACGAAACTTTTGTTTTCTGGAGAGAGTTTAAAACCAAAACTCAGCAGACTAAGCCCTTTGCAGGGAATCAAAAGGATTTTTTCTGTTAGAAGTATTGTTGAAGTAGTAAAAGGAATTATAAAAATTATTATATTGTTTGTTATATTATATGATTTTGTAAAAAAGCATTTAATCGGCTTTTCCAGACTATTATCTACAGATATTATATCTTCTTGCGTATACATACTGGATTCGTTGATTGATATGGTGATCAGTATCGGAATCGCTTTTGCTGCCTTGTCAATTCTGGACTATTTTTACCAATGGTGGGAATATGAACGGCAGATGAAAATGACGAAAGAAGAAGTAAAAGAAGAGTATAAACAGCTGGAAGGTGATCCCAAGGTAAAGGGAAAGATCAAAGAAACGCAGAGAAAAATGGCAATGTCAAGGATGATGCAGGCAGTTCCCACAGCGGATGTCGTCATCAAAAACCCCACACATTTTGCTGTTGCTCTTAAGTATGACATGGATGCAGGCGGCGCTCCTGTTGTGGTTGCAAAAGGACAGGATGAACTGGCTTTGCGAATCATTCAAGTGGCAGAGGATCATGATGTATATGTTGTGGAAAACAAGCCTCTGGCCAGAGCCTTGTATGCATCTGTGGAAATCAATCAGGAAATACCAGCCGATTATTACGGCGCTATTGCAGAAATATTGGTTTATATTTATAGACTTAAAAATAAATTGTAATGTTTAAAATGGGGAATTAGGAATGAAAAGTTTATTACAAAATGCAATTTCATTATTTGTTATCGTAATTGTTTTATTGATCCTTATACCCTTAAATCCCTTTGTCATCGATATCTTTTTCATATTAAACATATCGTTGTCATTGATTATATTATTGATAACAATGAATATCCGAGAGGCACTGGAGTTTTCTATCTTCCCTTCTCTTTTGCTGATTACGACTTTATTTAGGCTTGGGCTGAATATTGCGTCAACTAGATTGATTTTAACAAGACAAGGACAAGCCGGTGAGGTAATATCCGCCATTGGTAACTTTGTATTGCAAGGGAACATCGTTGTTGGTGTTATTATCTTTTTGATTATTGTATTGGTGCAGTTTATCGTAATATCCAAGGGTGCAGAAAGAGTTGCGGAGGTAGCGGCAAGATTTACACTGGATGCTATGCCAGGTAAACAAATGGCAATTGACGCGGATCTGAGTTCTGGGCTGATTAATGAAGAAGAGGCTAGAATGCGCCGTTATAAAATCCAGAAAGAATCCGACTTTTACGGTGCCATGGATGGTGCTACAAAAATTGTAAAGGGCGATGCCATCATGTCTATCATCATTACCTGTATCAACTTTATTGCAGGTACGATTATAGGTATGGTGCAGTCCAACATGCCTTTTGATGAGGTATTAAGGGTGTACTCTATTGCAACCATAGGTGATGGGCTTGTTTCACAGATTCCTGCTCTTTTGATCTCAACAGCTACAGGTATGATCGTTACACGAGCGGTATCAGACGGAAGCTTAAATGAAGATGTGGCAGGCCAATTTTTGGCGCAGCCCCATGCAATCCTGACAGGCGGCTGCATTCTTGCGGTATTGGCAGTTGTGCCGGGAATGCCGCATTTGCAGTTGATTATTTTATCTGCTGCATTGATTGCTTTAGGATATACGGTATCCAAAAATATGAAAATGGCAGCTGTGGAAGAACAGTATGCAGAAGCGGCTATGGCTGCGGAGGAACCAGCGCCAGATACTTCCTATAAGGATATTAACAGTGTTTATTCGCTGTTAAATGTGGAACCCATAGAGATGGAGTTTGGATATAGTTTGATTCCTTTGGCAGATGAGTCCAGCGGAGGCAAGCTGATTAACAGAATTGTTATTTTCCGCAGACAGTTTGCTCAGGAAATGGGACTGGTAATTCCGTCCATAAGATTAAGAGATAGTTCCAATTTGAATACAAATCAATATGTGATCAAAATAAAGGGGGAAGAGGTGGCAAGAGGCGAAATATTGATCGACTATTATTTGGCTTTGGAGCCGCCGAATCCATTGGGTGACATAGACGGCATAGAAACAATTGAACCTGCCTATGGCATACCAAGCAAGTGGATTACACCAGACTTAAAGGAAACAGCAGAAATTTATGGCTATACTGTCATAGATCCCCTTTCTGTAGTGGTAACGCATCTTTCTGAAGTGATCAGACAGCATTCTTATGAACTTTTGACTAGAAATGAAGTGATGCAGCTGATCGATAATCTGAAAAAAGTATCCAAAGAACTGGTGGAAGAGGCCTTTCCCAATATCATTTCCTATGGTGCGTTTCAAAAGATACTGGCAAATCTTCTGAAAGAAGGCATCCCCATTAAAGATTTGAACACGATTGTAGAATGTATTGTGGATTCATCTGCTGACACAAAGGATATTGATACTTTGATTGGAAATATTCGTGTAGAATTGAAGCGAACCATTACAAGAAAGTTCTGTGACAATGGACAGATGAAGGTAATGACGTTAGATGGAGAGACAGAAAGATTGATTGCATCTAATTTGATTAAGGGAGAAAGGGGCATATATCTGGCTTTAAGTCCTGATATTATGCAAAAGCTTATCAGTAAGCTTTCTGAAAATGTGAAGAAATTTAATGAGCTTTCACAGCCGCCTATTTTGCTGACAAGTCATGTGATTCGACTTTATGTATATCGTTTGATTGAGCAGTTTTTCCCGAATATCTATGTTTTGTCTTTTAACGAAATTGCAAATAATGTTCAGATTCAAGCAGTTGGGAATATTTCATTGGATAAATAAGCAACGAATGGGGATGTTGGGATGATTGGGCGTAAAGAATTTGAAGAAATGAGCAATGAGCAACTGCTCGAAATATATAGCCAGACAAAAGATCATGCAGTGAAACAAGAAATTGTTTTACGATATATTTATCTTGTTAAGAGCATAGCTATACAGTTTCGTGGTGTATACTCAAATTTTGCCCAAATTGAGGACATCGTGGATGAAAGTGTGATTGCTTTGATGAAAGCGGTAGACAAATATGATCCAAGTATGCATACAAAATTTGAGACTTTTGTTTCAAAAAGGCTGAAAGGTCTCATTATTGATATTACAAGAAAACAGGACTGGGTGCCAAGAACAGTCAGAAAAGAAATGAAAGGCATAGACGAGGCCACAAAAAAGCTTTATGAAAAGCTGGGGCGCTTTCCTACAGATCAGGAAATGGCTGCCTATTTGCATATCAGTCTTGAAAAGTATTTGAAGATAGTAGGCAAATCAAATATTTATAATTTGGTCTCTTTGGATTGTTTTTTAGATGAACAGGTTAGAGATCGTGCGGAAACAAGATTACTTAGCAAAGAAAAACTGCCGGAAGAACAGTTGGAAGATCAGGAACTTCGTCAGGTATTAAAAGAGGGCTTGTTAAGTCTGAAAAAAAATGAACAGATGGTGCTTTCTCTTTACTATCGGAAGGAACTGACTATGAGGGAAATTGCGGAAGTAATGAACTTAAGCAAACCTAGAATTTCTCAGATTCACGCAAATGCTTTAAGAAAATTAAGAGTTTATATTGAAAAAAATTATTCAGTGGAGGGGATTGAAAATGTTTCAGGGATTTTATAATCTTGCATCTGGAATGCTTACACAAAACAGAAATCTTGATGTGATCAGTAACAATATTACAAACTCTCTTACACCAGGATTTAAAAAAGATACCATGACTTCTAGTACATTTCAAGAAGAGATGATTGCAAGAACCGGAAATTTAGACAAGAGTACGCCTCAGACATTGAATAGTATGGCCATGATGCGGGTAGCTACTGGTACGGTAACAGATTTTCAGCAAGGACAACTGGAAGAGACAGGAAACGCATTGGATGTTGCACTGACCTCCGATGGTTTTTTTCAGATTCAGACGGAAAATGGATATGTTTATACAAGAAATGGTTCTTTTTCTATAGATGATCAGGGTTATCTTGCTTTGTCGGAAGTAGGACGGGTTATGGGGAACAATGGTGCTATTTATCTTGGTACAGATGAAATACAGATTGATTCTTCAGGTACAATATCTCTTCCCGATGGAACTGTGGCTGGAACCATTGCTGTTGTGAATTTTGAAGATAAGACACAATTGGAAAAGGCTGAAAATGGTGTTTTTACTTCTAATGCACAGGGAAACGCAATCAATGGAACGATGACACAAGGAAGCGTGGAGCAATCGAATGTAGATGCCATAGATGAGATGATTGGCATGATGGAAAGCCAGAGAGCCTTGCAGAGCGCGGCACAGGTGCTGAAAATATATGATGAGATGATGAGTAAGGCTGTAAATGATATTGGACAGATTTAATGGGGGTGAATTTATGAACTATTCTTTTTATTCCAGTGCTGTTGGAGCAGGAAGCATGCAGAATAGGCTGGATGTTGTATCAAATAATATTTCAAATGTATCAACAACTGGTTATAAATCGCAAAATGGGTATTTTGGAGAGCTAGTATATAAAAAAATACGTGCCACAGAAGGAGATAATGGAAACACTACCTATGGCGCTGGCGTAAAATTGAAGGAAACAGATACGAATTTTCTTCAAGGGAATCTGACACAAACGGGTATGCCTTTGGATTATGCCATTCAGGGAGACGGTTTTTTTGCCCTTTATGATCCTAGAACCCAGACTACATCTTATACACGAGATGGCAGTTTTCAAATGTCTCAGCAACAAAATGGAGCGTTTTATCTTACAGACAGCGAGGGCAAATGGGTGTTGGATGAGAATAGGAATCCCATTGTCGTGGAAAATATGGAGGATGAACACCAGATTGGTGTTTTTGTATTTGCGCAAAAATCGGGAATGGTTCATCTGGGGAATAATGAGTTTCAGGCAACAGAAAAAAACGGCAATCCTGTTGTGCAGGAGGATGAAGGCGTTCTTGTGAGAGGTGCTCTGGAGGATTCCAATGTAGATTTGATGAAAGAAATTACAGATATGATGGAGATTCAAAGAGTTTATCAAATGTCTGTAAAAATGGTTCAAACATCAGACGAAGTTGAGAATACAGTAAATAACCTCAGATAAAGAAATGGGGGAATCATATGACTATTTCAAGATATGAAGATATTAATGGCATTGGGATGGATGCGTTAAAAGAAATTGGGAGCATAGGTACAGGAAATGCTGCAACAGCTCTTTCTAAGGTGCTTTCAAAAAAAGTAAAAATGTCTGTGCCAGAAGTAAAGGTCATAGATTTTAATAAAGCAATGTATGAGTTTGGCGGCCCTGAGACCATTGTTGCAGGTGTGCTGGTTAATTTTACTGGCGAAATAAATGGTATGATGCTTTATATACAGGAATTAAATTCTACCAATACGGTTCTGGAATGTTTGATGGGCAAAAAAATAGAGAATTTCTTGGAGCTGGATGAAATGGAATTATCCTCTCTGATAGAAGTAGGGAATATTATTATTTCTTCTTATATTAGTGCCATCTCTACCCTGACGGGAATTCAGCTCAAGCCTTCTGTTCCAGAGGTGGCTGTAAACATGCTTGGTGGAATCATGAATGTTCCAATTGCTCAATATGGCTACAAAACAGATAAGCTCATGACAATCGGAGGAAAACTGAGCTGTGAACAACAGGAGATGTGCAGCAATTTGATTTTAATGCCGGACATCGAGAGTTTAAATTATTTGATGGAAAAGTTAGGTGTTACATGTGAATAAATCTTATACAGTAGGTATTGCGGATATGAAGTTATGTCGTACGCAAGGAACCCTTGTGACCTTTGCCTTAGGCTCCTGTGTAGGTATTTGCATGTACGATCCAGAAATCAAATTAGCAGGATTACTTCATATCATGCTTCCCAAAAAAAATCCGCAGGATAAAAACATTCTCAAATACGCGGATACAGGAATACCAGAGATGATTCGGAAAATGGAAGCTTTTGGAGCCATAAGAGGAAGAATGGTGGCGAAAATAGCTGGCGGAGCTAAAATGTTTGCATTTGCGGCAGGCAATAGCGCCATTGACCACATTGGTGATAGAAATGTGGAAAGTGTAAAAGAAGTCCTGAGAAAAGAACGAATACGGCTCCTGAGAGAGGACGTAGGAGGAAATTATGCAAGGACGTTATACTTCGATGTGGCAACGGGAGAGGCTATGGTAAAAACCTTTGGCAAAGGAGAAGTAAAGCTATAATTAATTCATGATTGTTTTTACGAAATCCTTATTTTTTTATTCTGAATGACGATATTAAAAGAGAGGAGGGTTTGTCATGAGTGATTGTACATCTAATACGGGAATTTTATTAGAATCTGGAACAAATGAAATAGAAATTATGGAGTTTACCATTGATGGCAACCTTTATGGCATCAATGTGGCGAAAGTAAGAGAAATAATTATGGCAGACAAGGTAAAACCCATGCCCCATACACATCCAGCGGTAGAAGGGATTTTTAAGCCAAGAGACATTATGCTGACGGTTGTGGATTTGCCAATGTATCTAACAGGGGTGCCATCTGAGAAACAAGATCGTGATTTGTTTATTATAACGAATTTTAACAGCTTGTTTATCGCCTTTCGCGTACATACAGTAGAAGGGATTTATCGCATTTCTTGGGAAGCCATCAAAAAGCCGGATAAGGTCATCACAAGCGGTGAAGACGGTGTGGCAACAGGGATTGCTCAATGTGGGAACAATCTTGTGACAATTCTGGACTTTGAAAAGATTGTTGCGGAAATCGCGCCTGAAACAGGAATAAAGCTGGAAGAAATCGACAGAATGGGAGCAAGGGAGAGAAATAATTCACCAATTGTAGTTGTGGAAGACTCTATTTTGCTTTCCAGAATGATTATGGAAGCTTTGTCAAAAGCAGGATATACAGATGTTACAAAATTTGATAATGGTCAGGAAGCTTGGGATTATTTGAAGTCTTTCAGAGATGAAGGAAATGTGAAAGAGAAAGTAGCTTTGGTTATTACCGATATTGAAATGCCCATGATGGATGGTCATAGATTGACGAAGCTTGTAAAAACGGATGAAAAGCTGAAAGGGATTCCCATTGTTATTTTTTCTTCTTTGATTAATCATGAAATGGAGATCAAAGGAAGGGAACTTGGAGCGGATGAACAGTTGTCCAAACCGGAAATTGGCCATCTGGTAGAAGTGATTGATGGCTTATTGGAACGGAGCAAATGAGGTTTGAAGTGCATGATTGCTGGAGAGGGTGATGAAAATGCATAGATATATTGTAAGACAGCCAGTAAAGGATCATGTAGGAACCACATATGGATATGAGATTTTGTTTCATGTGGAAAATGAACATGATAAAATGATGAAGGACTATGCAGCGGCAGATTCTATATTTATGTTTTTGCTGCAAAATTCAGGAAAGCTGTCTGCTTCTGAAACTGTTTTTATGACATTCACCATGAATTTATTGTTAAAGAATACTCCAAAATTATTCAAGCCAGACCGTCTGGTCATACAGATTGATGACAGTGTCATCATACATCCTCTGGCTGCGAATATTATAAAAAGGTACCGAGAGGAAGGGTATCAATTTTGTATCAATGACTTTCAGTATTCTCCTAGATATTTTTCTTTTTTGGAGTTGGTGGATTATCTAAAGATCGACGCAGGTGTAATTGATAAAGAAATGGCCATGAATAATCTATTGAGATTGGGCAGCGGTTTTCATAAAAAATGCATTATTACAGGTATCAATAATGCTTCAGTTTATGAAAAAGTAAAAGAACTGCCGGCTGATTATTATCAAGGCAGTTTTGTTGCAGAAGCCATGGCTGTAAAGGCCAATAAAGCAGAGTTTTTGCAGAGTAATTTTTTCCAGCTATTGGTTGCAGTTACAGGAAATGAACCCAATCTGGATGAAATAGAGGAAATTATTACGAGGGATGCAGCCCTTACATATGCCATTTTAAAAATGGTCAATTCCGTGCATTTTGCCTTAAGACACAGAACTGCATCTGTAAAGCAGGCATTGACCATATTGGGCTTGAATCAGTTGAAGCAGTGGGTATATTTGCTGAGTTTTGAACAGAAGGATTATGCAGGCAACGCATCAGAAGATATTTTAAAAATTTCTTTCCAGAGAGCAAACTTTTGTCAGCAGCTTGTTCAGTTTATCAAACATATCAATATTAACAAATCAGATGCATATCTTTTGGGTATGTTTTCTACCATTGAATGTTTAGTCGATGCTCCGGCGCAGGAAGTCATCAATGAAATTCCGCTGGCGGAAGAAGTAAAAGATGCGATTATTTCTCGCAAGGGAAAATGCGGCACATTGCTCCAGCTGGTATTATGCTATGAGAATGCAGATTGGGAAGGTATTTCTCAATATGCCAAGAGTTTGGAAATTCCCATGGATGTTTTGGCACAGGTATACTTTGACTGCGTAGAACATGTGAACGAAATTTGGAATAGTATGTTAAATCAGCAAATAGAAGAAGAATAAAAAATACAGGCATTTAAGGGCATCTTTATAAGAAAACAAAGCAAGCCGAAATCCTTATGGCATAGAGGATTTCAGCTTGCTTATTTTTTTGCCTGTATTTTTTAGTGCCGTGGATTATTGATGACAGTCAAACATGCTTTTGTCAGTTCAGTCATCAAAAGCAGTTTATATTTGCTTTCATAGAAAGAGATAAAGGGAACAATGTTTTCGTCTGTTACCACAACATATTTCGAAGGCAGGTTGGAAAGTGCCAATGCCATAGTGTCTGCAACACACCGCTTGCACTTACATACATGAAAGCGATCCATGTATTCATCGACCTGTTCTCGAACCAATTTTTCGTATACATTTAAAAATAAATAGTCCTGAGAATCCACAGAATCCATTGTATCTTGGTCTAGAGCTGGATGATCTGAATTCTCTATATTTTCTGAGATAGTATGATTTTCCGAAACATTAGCATCAATTTCATCGGACGGGTTTTCTGCAATTTCCGAATTTGGCGAAGCATCAATATTATCCGCGCTAAGATCCATAGAGCATTCATCAGTGGATAATGGGGATACGTCTAAATGATTTTCGGAAGTAGATATTGGAGCGGTTTTGTCGTCCGAAGGGGAATCTTGATGCTCTTCCGTGAAGTCAGCTGGGGAAGATGCGGCGTCTATCTCGTTGGAATCAAGCTGCAAATCTGGGTTTTTCTTGTCCATATGATCTTCTTTGGAAGTATGTTCTAAAAATTCTTTTTCCAAGCTGTTTTTTATGGCATTGGATAATGCTTCATTCTTGGCTGACTTTTCCAGACTTTTTTTAATGGTTGGATTGATTTGCGCTGCATTTTCTATTTTGGATGCGGCATTTATTTCCACAGCAGTCATCATATCAGATTCAGAAGCTTTCGCGTTTATCTCCGCATTTATTTCCGCATTTGTCTCCGCATCTTGCTTGATTGGTTCTGTGTTAGTTTCAGACAGATGCTTGGAACCGGATATGAGATTTAGTACATGAGCCGTTTTATTGCTTTTTTTTGCCATAATAACACCTCCGCTTAGTTACGGATGGCGGATATTTTATCCGTCAGTTCGTTCATAAAGTGTGTGTAGTCTGCGGCAGGATTGGATTTAGGCGCATAAGTTAAAACACTCTCTCCATGAGCAGGCGCTTCGGCAACAGCAACGCCGGTTCTTATTTTCGTGTCGAAAACATGGGTGTCCAATTGAGAGGCGATATTTTCCGCCATTTCGCATACTTCTTTTGAAAGATTCAGTCTGGAATTATATCTGGTAAGCAAAATCCCCAAAACCTCCAAGTGGTTATTATAGAATTTTTTTACGGTATCCACGGTTTCTTTTAATTGACTGACACCTAAAAGACTTAAGATTTCAGGTGCCATAGGGATGATTAACGCATCAGAGGCAACATAGGCGTTTACTGTTAAAATGTTTAATGCTGGCGGCGTGTCAATAATGATATAGTCATAATCATTTTCTACAGAAGCGATTAAGTTTTTCAGTATAAATTCCCGACCAGCGCGGTTAAATTCAAGTTCAGCTCCGCTAAGCAGAATATTTGAAGGGATAATATCACCAAAGTCTGTATGCTGGATGATTTCCGTCAGACTTGAGTGATTTTTCATTGCGTCATAAATTGTTGGACAGTCATCTATTTCGATTCCAAGACTGAAGCCAAGATTGCCTTGGGGATCAAGATCAATGCCAAGAACCTTCTTGTTTTGTGCGGCAAGTCCGCTGATTAAAGAAGAACAAGTCGTGGTTTTTCCCACCCCGCCTTTTTGATTTGTCAGTGTAATAATATATGCCAAAGAAAAAACCTCCCAAACAAACATAATATGTGCGCTATGATTTCGCATTTTGCCGAAATATGCTGATAATTTATTATAGTTGAATTCTGGCGGGAATGCAAAGTTTTATTAAAAAATACGGAGAAGAAATCACTGTAAATGAGAATGAGCCAAAATCAAAAGATATTTGCGCGGCAATAGAATATTTTTCGGTTTTGGCTTAATGAAAAAGAGGAAAATGCCGATATATTTATATAATATATGTGACAATAAAAAGAGAGTGTGAGTTTATCTGATTGATATAGTGAATAAATTAAGGAGAGGTGTGTATTATGGCATCAGTAGGAAGTCTTAGTTCCAGTACAAGCAGCAGTATTTTTAATAGCGCAAACCGTATTACAGGTCTTGCCAGTGGTCTTGATACAGATGCATTGGTAGAAAATATGACATTGGCAACCCGTACCAAAATCGCAAAACAGAATCAGGACAAGCAGCTTCTGCAATGGAAGATGGACGATTACAGATCTATTAGTTCAAAGCTCATTGCATTCCAGAATAATTATTTGTCCTATAGTTCTGAAACTAACTTAAGAAGTCCAAGCTTTTATGACAAAACCCTGATTTCTGTACTTGGGGATAACAGCAAATATGTGAGTGTCAGCGGTACATCGAGTACTGTTGAGAATGTTGCTATTTCCGCGGTGGAACGGTTGGCAAAGAACAACAGTTATGTTTCGGTTGGAACTGTTTCGGATCAAAAGCTCAGCAGTAATAGAGTCACCGGAACAGAAGAATTTTTGTCCAGCGAACTGGAAGGAACCGGTCTTTCAATTTCTTATGGAAACAAAACATATACCGTTTCTCTTTCCAGCGGAAAAACATATAATGAGCCAAAGGACATTGTAAATGAACTGAATGAAAAGCTGAAGACCATTGATGTTGGCAATGACGGCACAAAGCTTTCAGAGAAAATCCAGTTTGAACTGGATAACAAAAAGAGGGTTACTTTGAAGTTCACAGATAAAGAAGTCAATGTGGGCAACTCCCTTAAGATCAAAGGCGGCAGTGAGAAATTGATGGAGGCCTTGGGCTTTGAAGAAGGAGACACGGCCGTAAAAGATGTTCCCATTACAGGCAGAACGGAGCTTACGTCAGAAGTGCTGGAATCATATCAGAAAAAGGCTACATTTAAGGATATGGTATCCGGAGAGGGCAAAACCCTGTCTTTTACATATAACGGCACAACAAAAAGCATCCAGCTTCCAGGAAAGGATTCCGATATTTTTAATGCTGACGGAAGCGCAAAGATGGATGAACTGGCGAAGTACTTGGAGGATGAAATGGACAAGGCCTTTGGTGGGGGCAGGATTCGAGTGACCTACCAAAAGGATGGTGATGCTAAAGGCGGAGAATTGCAGTGCGGAGAATTGCAGTTTGAAACCGTACAGGTTAATCCGGACAAGACCACTGGATCCCCGGTCAAAGATACAACATCTGTTTTAACGTTTAACGGCGGGGATGCCAATGCCATAAAAGCCCTCGGACTGACGGCAGGTGATTCAAACAGAGTGAATCTGGATGCCTCTGTTGCGGAATCTGGATTAAAGATAAAGGGCGATGTTGATATAACAAAGCTGGGCAAGGACGATTATGCAATCTATATTAAAAATAATACCACAGGCAAAACCGAGACAATTAACCAAACGGTGGACGGCAAAGCGTTTAATGCCAACACATCTTTGGCAGATATTATAAAAGCCATCAATAACAGCGATGCAAAAGTAGAGGTTTCCTATTCTCAAACAGCAGATAAGCTGACATTGGTTTCTACTGACCCAGGAGCCAGCGGCGATTTTTCCATTGTTAGAAATGCCAAGGGTGAATCTAGAGATGGAGATGCAACAAGCTCCTATACACTGGGAGAAGCCATCTTTGGGAAAGATTTGGATGACAAAAGCGCCTATACACCCACAGAAGGACAAGACGCTGTGATTTATGTTGATTATGATGGAGAAGGTGAGGCAAAGCCTATGAGAATTACACGCCCCACAAATACATTCGATATTGATGGACTCAGTGTTACGGTGAACGGAACATTTGGTATGAAAACAGATGAAACTGGTCAGCTTGTAATCGATAACGAGGCAGCAGTTACCTTTAGCGCGAAGGTGGATACGGAAAAGGTCACAGAAGCAGTGAAAACGATGATCGAGGAATTCAATGCCATCATTGAACTTACCAATACGGAGCTTTCCGAGAAAAAAAACAGAGATTATGCGCCTTTGACAGATGAGCAGAGAGAAGAAATGTCAGAAGACCAGATTAAAGCTTGGGAAGAAAAGGCAAAAGCTGGTATGTTGTTCAACGATTCTGATTTAAGGGAATTTACATCCAGCATACGCTTTATATTCTCTGGGAATGCTGAAACGATTCAAACACTTTCGGATATGGGGATCACCACATCTACCACTTATTCCGAGCATGGGAAGATCAATTTCGATGAAGCGAAGTTTAAAGCAGCGTTGGAGGCAAACCCCGAAACCATTGCTGATTTGTTTACAAGAACAGAAGAAACCACTGTTGACAGCGAAGGGAATACAGTAAAAACCAATGCTGGTATCATGAATCAGATCAAAACCGTATTTGATAAGTATGCGGCAACAACTGGCTCGGTAAAAGGCATTTTTGTGCAAATGGCAGGTGCTACAGAATCTCCTTTGTCTATGCTGGACAACTATATTTTGGATCAGATGGATGATATTGATGAGGAAATTGAGCGGTTGCAGGATAAGCTGGAAACGGAAACAGAAAGGTATTACAGTCAGTTTGCTTCGCTGGAAACATTTATTTCTCAAATGAATAGCCAAAGCAGTTGGTTGTCATCCCAGTTTGCATGATAAAAAGAGCGGAAGGACAGATAAGATCTTATGAATATGAATGGTTATCAGCAATATAAACAGCAATCCATATCAACAATGACAAAGGGAGAAATGCTATTGCTTTTGTATGACGAAAGTATTAAGCGTCTTACAATGGCTCAGATTTCTCTGGATAAAGAGGATTATGTTCAGTTTGAGGATTGTGTGGAAAGGACAGAAAAGATCATACGCTATCTTAGTTCCATATTGGATCGAAAATATGAGATTGGTACCGATTTGTACAGATTATATGATTATTTTCTATTTCAATTAGGCAGACTTCGTGCCGGAAGGAACAAAATGATACTGAGTGAATTGAAACAAAAGATTGCTGAATTAAGAGATGCCTTTCGCGAGGCAGATCGATTGAGCAGCTGATTGTTTTATAATGTAAAATGAGGTACTTGGTATGCAGGATAAGAATTATTATGAGCAGTTGGAAAAATTGTTTGAGCAGAAGTATAGTGGTTTTGTGGAGATATACCGCCTTACAAAAGAATTGGATGATGTTTTAAGAAGCAATGATAAGGATAGTGTAAAAATCGTCATGAAGATGAGAGGGGAAGAAATGGAGAGGATCAATGTTCTCAATGAGAAAATTGAGGAAATCTGTCGTTTTTTGCCCTCGCAGGAAGCTGCTTTTTTAAAGCAGGAGCCGAAAGACGATTTCTGTCCTGAAGGATTGCAGAAAATTATGACGATTCGAAAGCGTAATCAAAGGGCGCTGGAAAAGATTATAGAAATTGACCGTGCTTTTTGTAATCGAATTGGCGGAAGAAAGTCCTTTTATGGCGGCCGCTGATGCAATCAAATCTCTTAAGAGGAATTGTTTCATATGGGGACGTTGTTTCCGCAAGTATATTTGAGGGTTCCGTGTTTTTTTGTAAACAGAACCAGCAATGAAATGCAACAAGATTTCTAGAAGAAAGAAAACGATAAATATTATCCATGGAATGATCTGAAATAGGAATTACTTGTAAGCCCCACTTTGTTGGGGCTTCTGATATAATAGCGTGGTATGAATGGCTGTTTTCACAAGAATAGCCATTTTTAATAGCCCATGAGCTTTTTTATTTGGCCGTATTTTTTCAGTTGCCAGACTTGGGATAAGCATGGCATAAGTATGGATGAAACAAAGCCGCAAACGGCGATCATATCATCTGTGGCATAAATTTTGCTCATCCGCTTTTTCTTTGGTTATGATATAGCATATGTACACCTGTTTTCGGGAAAGCAAAGGGGCTGAATTGCCAAGGGATTTTGTAATTTCTTATGTTGTTTGTGGGAATTTATGATATGATAAAACAATGGGATTTCAAAAAGTGGTGGATGGGATGATTGGCACAGTCAGAAAGCATTTATCATGCACTTCATTTTGATACCTCCCAAAGTGAATGATAACGGAATGAAAAAGGTGCTTTTTTCGGGCAGATTTTAGGAAAGGAACTGGGGAATGTATTCGGTTACGCTTCAAAATGTGGGTTATGTATACCCTGATGGCACATTGGGGCTGCATAATGTAAGTTTAAATATCAATCAGGGGGAGTTCGTTTTTTTGCTGGGAAAGAATGGTTCCGGCAAAAGTACATTATTGAATTTGCTGACAAAAGAGATCCATCCATCGGAAGGGCAGATTTGCTTTGGCCAGGAGGATATCACGAATATGAAAAGAAAAGAAATTCCTTATTATCGCCGCAGAATTGGAATCATAAAAGAAGACAACCTTTTTCTGGAAAATAAAAACGTTTATGAAAATATCAAAATCGCACTTCTGGCAGCATCCAAAGTCAGGAGTGATATGGATGATTACATTATGTCGGCATTAGGAATTGTGGGCATGCGGAATAAATGGGACGCATATCCACATGAGCTTTCTGGTGGGGAGCGTTCGAGAATTGCGTTGGCAAGAGCCATTGTCAATAATCCGTATGTGATTTTGGCAGACGAGCCTACAGCAGGATTGGATCAAGATGCGGCATGGGACATTATGAACTTATTTAACGAAATAAACAGAAAAAAGGTGACGATTATCATGGCTACACATGAAAAGAAACTCGTTACCATTATGAAAAAGCGCGTCGTGACTTTATATAATGGGGGAATATTGGGAGATGTAAAGCACGGGCGGTATGGAGACTTGATTTAGTAACATAGGTTAAGGTTGTATGAAGAGATAAAATATAGAAAAATGGTTATCTTTTTCTATAAAATGACGATATATTTTATAGAAAGAAGATCAAATTTTTTGGCAGGAGATGATGATATGAAGATTACGCCGGATTCAAATTCCATATATTATAATACGCTGCATGAAAATAAGAATAATCAGGTAAATTGCGTAGATTCGTCTTCCAATGTGAAAAGTTTTGATGAAATTCTGATTCAAAAGGGCCAAGCTATTCCTGAAAAGACTTTTATTCGTAATTTAAAAAATGAAATTATGGATGATGTCAAAGCGTCCCATTCCGAAAAAGAATTGGAAGAATTAAAGCTTCAGATTCAAGAAGGAAGCTATCAGATTGGGATTGACGAGCTGATCAGAAAGATTCTTTTATAATTTAAAGGCAGAATGGGAGTGCAGAAGATGGAACGGCTGAAAAAAGTTTGCCAAGAAACAGTTCAGTTTATTGAAGAATTGACACAGGTAGAGAGTAAGAAGCTGCAAGCAGCTTTGCAGAATAATTTGGATACCATTAATGAGTGTATGAAAAAAGAGCAGGCTCTATTGTTAAAGTTGAAGGGGATTGACAAACGAAGAGAAACACTGCAAAAGGAATTGGGATATGAACAGTTTAGCTTTCGCCAGATCATAGATAAAGTCCCGGAAGAAGAAAGAGCGGAAATGAAGAAAATATTTGATACACTTTCAGAAAAATATCGTATTTATCAGGACACTTCTTCCAGCGCACAGAAAGCTTTAGAAATGAATCTGCATAAAATCAATAAGAAATTGGAAGAAATGCATGTTTCAGATCCGCTGCAGTCTACCTATAAAGAAGATGGCGAGATGATTATGGTGAAAAAAAGTTTTACGAACCGAAGAGTATAACGTTTTAGGAGGGACTTCTTGTGATAAATTCAACTTTTGGAAGCTTTGTTACTGCAAGGCTTGGAATGAGTGCCAGCCAAAAGGCATTAAGCGTTGTAGGGCAGAATATAGCAAATATCAGTACACCGGGATATACCCGTCAAAGGGTAGATCAGGTAAGTATCAATGTGGGTGGTACAGGAAATAAATATGTATCCGGCAACTTGGTCAATATTGGCAATGGTGTTATGGTTACAGGCGTTTCTCAGCTGCGCGATCCTTTTTTGGACAGGCGTTTCCGTACAGAGATGGCACAGGTGGGCGAATATGATATTTGGACATCAGGCCTGAATGAGTTGGCGGGTATTTTAGATGAAACGTCCATGAAAGAAGACGGAGGAGGAATACATAATCAATTAGGAGATTTGTTGAGCAAACTCAATGATTTATCCAACAATGTAGGCAACAACGAGTATGACAACATGGTAAAGTCTTCTGCGGACATATTGGTCAAGCTGTTTAATTCTTATGCAGAGCAGATCGAATCCATCAGAGGAAATGTAGAGACCGATCTGAAGGATGTAGATATTGAGGCAGTCAATAATATTCTGAAGAATATACAGGAATTGAATGTATCTATTAAGGATAGTCAGATTCATGGTGACGACGCATTGGAGCTCCAGGATCAGAGAAATAGCCTGATTGATGAACTTGCAACATATGTAAATATAGATGTAAAGTATGACACTGTGCAGGTCACAGACGCGGTAAGTGTGGAAGAGCTTTCTATACGTCTGGTTGGACAGGATGGGAAAAAGATTGATCTGATACATGATGATCAGATACGACAGTTCTCGGCTTCCAAAAACGACCAGACAGGGGAATGGTCAATTGGATTGTCAGCCCTTTCTCCCGAGGATACAGAGTTGATTAATGCTTTTAACAGTGCGGAAAAAGCGTGGATGGAAGCAAAAACAGCATGGGAGGCAGACCCCACCAATGCGGAATTAAAGCAAACATACATAGAAGCAAGAGATCAGTATATTAAAATCAGAGATCAAAAAGAAGCGGCAGAAAAAGCTGGAGAGGCTATTGATGATATCAATGCAGATTTGACAACTGGTTCTTTGAAAAGTTCTTTGGATCTTCTCAATGGCCAGGGAGAATTTGCTGCGGCAGACGGCAATGATGCCAAGGGGATAGGGTATTATGAAAAAGCTTTGGACTTGCTGGCAAATAAATTAGCACAGTCGTTTAATGACGCAAACACTTTAAATCAGACGGGAACTGTAAAGGATCATGTTTTATTTGAGTCAAATGATGGCGGTCCTATTACAGCAGATAACATTAAAATTGCAGATGGATGGGCCAATAATGAATATGGAATTACAGCGTCTAAAGATCCAGATGCACCCGTAGGCGCCAGTGACAATATTTCTCATATGATTTCAATGATGAAAGAGTCTATGACATATACAACAGGTGGGAATCCTGATGAGAAAATATTTGAAGGAACCTTCCAGGAGTATTTTACAAATATTGGCGTTGTGTTAGGACTGGATATTGCTTCTGGCAATGAGATATTGAATAATCATGTTTCGCTGGCTTCTGACATTAATCAAAGCAGAGATAATGTGTCAGGTGTATCCTTGGATGAAGAAGGGATGAATATGATCCAGTACTCACAGGCTTATAATGCTTCGGCAAGATTTATGACAGTGTTGGATGAAGCATTAGATACTTTGATCAATAACATGGGTGTAGTAGGACGATAAAGAAAGGAGGTAGTGGGTCAGATGCGCATTAGTACAAGATCCATCATGAGTGGGTATAACAGAAACTTGAATAAAACATTAAATAATTTGTATGCATCTCAGACGACGGTGCTGACACAGCGTAATTTTAATTCTATTGCGGAAGATCCTGCTTCGGCCTCCCGTTCCTTTAAGCTCTGGAGGGAGTATAACCAAAATGCGGATTATATAGAAAATGCAAAGACAACACAGGAGTTATTTGACAGCGTAGCATCCAGTACGCTTCAGGTAAGCAAAATTTTATCTGAACAGGTAAACGCAGATGCTTTGCAGGCTGTCAATGGGGCCACAAGCTATGAAGCCCGTCAGACCTATGCTACAACTTTGAGAGGGATGCAGGAGTCTATTGTATTAAGTATGAATGCTTCTTATGGTGACAGGTTTTTGTTCGGAGGTGCATCTACAAAAGAAGCTCCCTTTGAATTGACAGATGAAGGGGTTTTAACATACCGTGGCGTTGATGTGAATACGACAGATCCGGCGGAGATAAAGAAATTAGAAGGTTTTATGAAAGAAACGCTTTATGTGGATTTAGGGTTTGGTATGCAGGAAACTGCTGGCGTCATTGATGATGACAGTGTTTTTAATACAGCCATAAGCGGCATAGAGGTTCTTGGCTATGGCCAAACGGATGATGGGGTCAGTGAAAACATCGTAACGCTTTTGGGGCAGATGGCAGACGAGCTGGAAAAAGAACCATTAGATGAAGAAAAATATAATCAGTTATTTCAGCAGTTCACAGATCTGAAAAATGATGTTGCGGATTTTGCGGCAGAATTGGGAACGGACTGTGAATTTTTAGAAAATACTGTAACAAAGTTGGAAAACAACCAAGATACGCTGAATAAACAAATTATCAGCTTAGACCAAGCGGATATGCCTGCTGCTATTACAAATTATATTTGGCAGGAATATGCTTATAATGCTGCTTTAAAAGTGGGAAACAGTTTATTGTCACAGTCTTTTATTGACTTCATGAAATAGGATCGTTATTATTTTTATTCATTTGGGGGCGATTGAATGGAATCTTTGCTGAAGATTACAAATATACCGATAGCATTTGAGATGAAGATCAACAGGGCTCATCTTGAATATAAAAATGGAACTGCGGATTTAGAGATAAGAAGAGAGCAGGGGCAGATGAAAATCAGCAGCAGCCCCATCAGACTCAATATTGATACATTTGAAGCAAGAGATTCCATTTCTCCAGCATCTGTTGCCAGCAGTATTCAAAACTATGCACAAAAAGGGAAAAATGCTGCCTATGAGGCCATTGCAACCAGTATGCAGCACGGAAAGTTGATGCTGCGGGCAAAATTGGGTGAGGATGCAATAGGTCAGATCATTCAAGATAAAACAGATAAATATTTTACGCCTGCCAATGCAGGGATTGGTTTTATTCCCAGCACACAGGCAGATTTAACATGGTCAGAGCCGGATGTTACCATAGAGTATCAAATGGATAAAATGAATTTTGACTGGAGAATACTAAAGGGAGACTTTGAATTTATTCCAGGAGATATTGAATTTAACATTACACAATATCCAGATGTTATGATAGAATATATCGGAGGTCCGATTTATGTTCCGCCAAGTGCAGATCCTGAAAACCAGACTTTGGATGTAAAGGCGTAATGATATTGGAGTGATTTTTATGGAGAGAATGACAAAATATTTTGGTAACCTTTCTTTCGAGGAAAGCGAAATTATCATCTTCAAAACTGGGCTGTTTGGATTTGAGTCATTGAGCCAGTTTAGTTTGATTCGATTTGAGAATGATAATGGCAATATTCTTTGTTTACAAAGTTTGGAGGACAGCGAGATGGCCTTTCCCGTGGTCAATCCATTTGCCTTTATTCCAGAATATACTCCAAAATTGAATCCTGATATTCTCAAAATGCTGGAACTGAAAGACGAGAAAGAAGCGTTGTTTTATAATATTTGTGTAATTCGTCCCATATTGAAAGACAGTACAGTAAATTTACGTTGCCCTGTGGTAATCAACCCAGATACAAGAACTGCAATGCAAGTAATATTGGATGATACAAAATATTCTTTTAAACATCCTTTCAGTAGCATGATTCAGAAGGGGTGATATTGTATGCTGATATTACAAAGAAAAGAGGGAGAGTCCATTCAAATAGGGGACGAGATAGAGGTGCGTGTTGTAGAGATTGGAAATGGAATCGTTAAAATTGCCATCGACGCCCCGAAGGACATCCAAATTTTCAGAAGTGAACTTTTAGCCGCCGCGGATGTCAATAAGGAAGTTATTGAACAGACAGCGGATTTGGATGCGTTGAAGCATTTTGTTAGGACTAGTAAGCCTGCTAAAAAATAAAAAGATAAGCGGCACTCCATTTGTTAGACGGCATGGTGTATGAATAACAAATGGAGTGATTTTTTTATGCCATAAGGGGAACAAAACAATGATATACAATAAGGTAGAATAAATTTCTCCAAAAAAGAGACCAGCTTAGGGGCATCCTTATAAGAAAACAAAGAAAGCTGAAATCCTTGTCAATATAGAGGATTTCAGCTTTCTTATTACTGAGATTTTATTTTGGTACATTAAGGGGAAATGATTTTTGCAGATCTCTGGAAGAATGAAGTGGTAATATACCGTTCCAAAAGAGATAGCAAACCATGTCGGAAGAGGTTGTACAGCTTAACGAAGTAATCAAGGATGAGACCAACGAGCAGCAAGAGGCAAAGGCAAGAACATGGACTGGCATCCGTGCCAATATTGGCATGGAAAGGGGGAACCAATCTGCCGTCGAACTTATATAAAGGGAGTTTCACGGATGGCAATTCTGCCTTGATGCCGCTGTGTCTCCAGCTGTGCAATGTGGCTGTTACCCGGTGGGACAACAACAGATACATAAACAGGAAGCCCTTGAAAATACTCCCTCAAAAGCTGTATTTATCAGCCATGGTGTCTTTTAGAAAAATTTTTATTGAAATATTTTGTTAATTTTGGATTCGTTTCCAAAAAAACGTTGTTATTTCAATTTTCCCATAATGATGTCAGCGATTTTTTCGCAAGGAGCCTGAATGCAAACACCGCCTATGTTATAAGCAACCATTGGCATACCATATACAACACAGCTCTCTTTATTTTGCCCAATGGTATAAGCTCCTTTTTGTCTCATAGCCAAAAGTCCGGCTGCACCATCGCTGCCCATTCCTGTTAAAATGACGCCCATTGCGTTTGCACCGACAGAATTCGCTACGGAATGAAACAGCACATCCACAGATGGCTTGTGTCCACTGACTTTTGCACCGTCATAACAGCTTACAGTATAATTGGTTCCTAATTTCACCACTTTCATTTGTTTGTCACCGGGAGCAATCAAAGCTTGACCGGGTAAAATGGGATCGCCATTTTTTGCTTCTTTTACAGTAATGCGGCAAATTTTATTTAATCGTTCCGCATACATTTTTGTAAATCCAGGCGGCATATGCTGTGTTACGACAATCCCAGGGACGTTTTGGGGCAATTGTTTTAAAATCGCCAGGGTTGCTTCTGTTCCTCCCGTTGAGGCGCCAATGGCAATGATCATGGAATTCCGCTTTAATGCAGAAACAGAGGTGCTTTTTAAAGGAGTGACTGAATTTGAGCGTACAGGCGCGTGAATCCGCACTTTGGAGTAAGAAGCAACAACGATTTTTCTGCTTAATTCGGCAATAAACTGATCCAGACTATTTTTGGAATTCACATTTGGTTTTCTTACAAAATCTACAGCGCCCGCAGCCAGGGCATCAAAGACGCTGATATTTAAGGAAGATACCAGAAGTACAGGAAGGGGATTTTCTACCATAAGCTGTTTTAAAAAGTCGATTCCTGTCATCCCAGGCATTTCGATATCCAAAGTAAGAACATCTGGTTTCAGTTTTGGAATTTTCAGCTTTGCGTCATATGCGTTAATCGCATATCCAACAATCTCCAAAGAGCTTTGTTTCGCTAAATTGTCTATCAGAAATTTTCTGAAGAAAACAGAGTCATCCACAATAAGGACTTTAATTTTTTTTGATGGAAACATTTCACTCACTTCCTTAGATTAACTTTTTTACAGCTTATTGAAAGGCTTTCTATAAGTAGAAGGCATAATATATTGATAATGGGTGGATGTACGGGTGATGCTTTCGGAATGTCCAATGAGCAAATATCCTCCAGGGTTTGTTGCGTTATAAAATCTTTGGATTAATGCATTTTTTGTATTCTGATCAAAATAAATCATTACATTGCGGCAAAAAATCACATCAAAAGGTATTTTGAAGCGGATGGGCTCCATCAAGTTAAAGGTGCGAAAAATGACATTATCTTTCAGCTCTTTACTTACAGAGACAATGGATTTATCCTGCGTGGGTTTAAAATATTCCGCTTTCCATCTGGCAGGGAGATTTGCAATGGATTCAATGGGATACTCTCCCTGCATGGCGCTTTTTAAGGCTCTTTGAGAAATATCTGTGGCAAGGATGCGCGTATCCCACTTAGATGCATGAGAGCCCAGATAGTCTTTGATGAACATGGTGATCGTATAGGGCTCTTCTCCGGTGGAACAGCCGGCGCTCCAGATACTCAATACTTTATTTTTTTTGGTTGATACCAAATATGGAAGGATGGTATTTTGAAAAAAATCGAAATGATTTTTTTCCCGCAGAAAAAAAGTATAGTTTGTTGTCAGCTTATTCAACATAGTATCTATGTCGGCTTTACTGGCAGAGGCAGTAATATATTTTACATATTCTGTAAAATCTCTATAACCGTTTGCCTGCAAAGTAGTGGTTAAGCGGCTTTCAATCAGTTGTTTCTTTTTTGAAAGGTCAATACCGTAATTTTGATGTACAAAATTGGCCAGTTTCAAAAAATCATTTTGAGATATTTTGTACATGATCATGCTCCTTAGATGGTTTTTATGGCATTGCAGTCTAAAACCAGAACTGTTGATCCATCATGAATCGTAATGATTCCGTTTACCAGCTCCTCGCAGTTATTTACGGTGGGAGCGGATATTTTGGAGGTATCAATATCCAAAACTTGATTTACATTATCTACCATGATACCGAGCATTGTGGAGTCGATATTTAGTACAATAATGCAGTTGGAACCATCTTCTTTTACATATTCTTCTTTGCCCATTCTTAAGCGAATATCAATGATAGGTATAATCTGACCTCTTAAGTTGATAATTCCTTTGATATAACCAGGAACGATTGGTAAAAATGTAATGACATGGTTAATAATAATTTCTGTTACATATTCGGCATCGATACCAAAAGTCAGGCGATCGGACAGAAATGTAAGGTATTTTTTTATATTTCCATTTTGAATAGATTCATTGGCTGACTTTTGGTTGGAAGTCGAGGTATTGGTTTGAGACATGGGATAACCTCCTTGGTTTAAAACTGTAGACTTTGGGCTTTCATATAAAGATTTGAAATATCAAGAATAATGCTGATATTTCCATCTCCCAGGATAGTACATCCTGCAATTCCAGAATCTTTAATATTAAAGTCGTTCAAATATGTAGGGAGCGGTTTTACAACAACTTGCTGCCCACCTAAAAGCTCATCTACAAAAAGGCAGTAGGATTTGTCGCCTGATTCTACCCAAATAATAATGCCGTCCTCAATATTTGTAACGTTTGTTTGCAGGCCATACAATTCATAAAGTCTGAAAACAGGATAAAATTCATCCATTCGTTTGATTACTTCACTGTTATCTACATTATGTATGATTTCCGAAGCGGAAACCTTGAAGGATTGGCGAATGTTATGGATGGGAATTGTGAAGATGGATTTTCCTACTGCAATTTCCATACCATCTACGATTGCCATTGTAAGAGGGATTTTCAAAGTGGTAAGTGTGCCCTCTCCCAATTCGCTGGAAATAGAAACGACACCGCCCACTTGTTCAATATTTTTCTTTACTACGTCCATCCCTACACCACGGCCGGAAAATTCTGTTACCGTTTCGTTGGTGGAGAAGCCTGGTACCAGAGTCAGGTTCAGTATTTCTTTTTTGCTGTATTCGGACTCAGGCTTTGTTAAAAGACCATTTCTGGCAGCTTTGCTTAAAATGGCTGCTGGATCCATACCTTTGCCGTCATCAGAAATGGAGATGATTACCTCACTACCAGTATGTTCTGCCTTTAAAGTAATTCTGCCCTTGGGGCTTTTGCCATTATGGATTCTTTCTTCGACAGTTTCTTCAATACCATGATCCATGGAATTTCTTACAATGTGCATAATAGGGTCACCGATACAGTCAACGATGGCTTTATCTACTTCCGTATCTTCGCCGATTAATACCAGCTCTACGTCTTTATTCAGTTTTTGTCCCATATCACGAACAATTCTATTCATTTTTTGAAATACACCGGAGATGGGAACCATTCGGATTGACATGGTAATATCCTGAAGTTCATCGGTAAGTTTGCGAAGCTGCCGCGCGGATTTTGTAAAACTATCCAGTTTTAATCCTGCCAATTCGGGACAGGAGGTAACCATAGATTCTGTGATGACAATTTCTCCTACAATTGCCATCAGGCTGTCCAGCTTGGACAAGTTTACGCTGATCAGGCTCTGCTTATTCTGAGAAGCGTGATTTGCAGAGACTGCGGTGGAGGCAGACGGTTGTTTGGCTGCTGGTTGTGTCACCGCGGCCTGTGTGTCAGCAGACGGAGCGACTGAGGGTGTTGATTCGTTTTCAATGATTTCGTAAGTATAGATATTGCTTTGCTCTTTTAGAATCGCAACGGATTTATCTAAAGATTCTTTTGTTTGAAAACCAACCCAAAATCCATTATCCACAATATCCTGAGCCGTATCGGAATTGTTCTCGATATCTTTCGGATAATATGTGTAATCGGAACATACGTCCTGTAAGCTGGAAATAAACATAAATGCTCTTAAGTTTTCCATGCCGCAGCCTTCGTCAAAGAAAATTCTTACGAAGAAGGGAGAAGCATCAGGAAGCTGTTCGGCGGGGACTTTTTCTGACTTCTGAGAAGTTTCTCCAGTGTTGGGCGTATCCTCCAATACTGCGTTGCCCAGATGGATATTTATTTTATCTATAAAGTCCTTAATTTTTTGGAGTTCGTTGTCGATATTATCGGTAAGAGGTTCATCATTTTCGATTTTTTCGATTTCAGACCGCATAAAATCTATGGTGTTGAAAACAAGGTTGAAAAGTTCATGATGCTCACTCTCACTGCATACACTGTCAAAGGTTTCTACGCCTTTGTCGCGTATGATGAAAAACAGATCCTCTGTTTTATGGGCAATTTGCATTAAAGATGAAAACTCCATCATGGCAGAGGAACCTTTTATTGTATGCATAATACGGAAGATCTCATTTACATCGTCTATTGTAAAGACTTTAGATTTTTCCGCATTCAGTAATATACTGTCAAGCTGCTCTAAGAGCGTATTTGTTTCGAATAAATACATATCAAGCATATTATCCATACCATTTTCCATATTGTATGCACCACCTCAGTAAAATTCTTAAATAAGCTTTATATGTATATCGTCAGAAAATTAAAAAAAATAATAGTTGTTCAGAACAGAAGGTGAATTTTGTGTCGGAGATATCCAAGGTAAATACCCCGTCAATGGGATATGAAAATGTTCCAAAGACCCAAGCGGCTTCCATAAAAGAGAAAAATGTACAGAATGTTGTGGATACAACAAAGGTTACAAGGTTCGATGGAAAAAGTGGAAACGCAGAAAAGGAATTGGGGTTGAAATATGAATCCAATTTTGATTCTTTTTTAGAAATATTAAAAAATACACCCCATATAACAGAGTTATTATCGGAGATTTTTTTTCAAGCCAGCGGAGAGATGAAAGCTTCTTCTCCAAATGGTTTCTTATCTGAATTGTCCAAGCTGCTGCAGGGAATGAATTTGTCAAAAGAGGAACTGCTGCTGTTCTTAAAAGAGCAGGCTGTAGCCTCGGGAAAGTTTAACAGCAGCTTTTTTCAGGGCTTGGCAGATATATTGGAGCATACAAAATCGGCAGATTTACAAAGAGAAATTCTTCATTTCACAAAGCTGTATAATGAAGTGTCTTCCAGTGGATCTACCTTTGAAAATATACAGTCTATATTAAAAAACATTTCGTCTTATATGCTTACCCAGCATAAGCAACCCTTTGAAGCTCTCATATCGAAGCTGTCTGTGGCGTATAAAGAAAACTGGTATGGCAATCAGGACAATGTCACAAATATACTGAAAAAGGAAATCCTCCCTTTTTTGGGGAATTATATTAAGAATACAAATAATATGGGAAGTGTTCGGGATCTTATCACCATGCTTACCTTGAATATTGTGAAGTATGAAAATGCGGATGCTGAAAAAATGGAGACAAGCTTTCGCAGATTGATGGATTTCAGGGATTTTAAAAGCATCTTCCCCCATATGAGTGTTGACGAATTGAGAAGAATGGCTACAATGGAAACGGAGACAGCGTTTTCCAAACAATTCGCTGAAATGATCAGAAGTGGAATGAATGGGGAAGGCGGATGGGAAACAAAGGCGGCCATGCAAACTGTTATGCAGGCAATGCTGCTGAATGAAAGTGTGTATATGCCCCTTTTGCATTTTCTTGTTCCAGCCAGTATGGCCGGAAGAACAATGTTTTCGGAGATATGGGTAGACCCAAATCATCAACAGAAAAAAGGGAGAGATACAGATGAGAGAGCCAAAAGGATTTTGATTAAATTTAATATCAAAGAGCTTGGCTTTTTTGATCTGATTATCACACAGAACAAAACTGGGGTGGATTTAGAGCTTTACTACCCGGAAATGCTGAAAAAAATGGAAAGCACCATAAAAAAAGATGTTGGAAAAATAATAGAAAAAAACGGGATGACCTTAAAAATGTTTACCCTTAATATATCTTCCAAAGAGAAGAAACTGGAAGAGGTTTTCCCTAAAATATATGAAAGGATCAATACAGTAGATGTTAAAATCTAATCTGAACAAACGTGCGGTAGCATTGAAATATGAGGGCAATGAGGTTGCGCCTATGGTGATTGCCACAGGAATGGGAGCCTTGGCCGAAAAAATAGTAGAAACAGCAGTCGCAAATAATGTTCCGGTGTTTGAGGATAACTCCTTGGCAACGCTGCTGTCCAGACTGGAATTGGGAGAGGCGATACCGGAGGAATTATATCAGGCGATTGTAGATATTTATGTTTATTTTCTTCATTTCTCTTTAGACGCAGATCAGGAAGAGGATGAGAAGGATGAAAAATAGGATTAGGAGGTTTCAAACAGATATGAAGAAATTCATTACGCTGGCGTTGGCATCGGTTCTGTTTTTAGGATCTTTTGGCACCACTGCACAGGCACAAGATGCTGCGTTGAGTGAGCATTGGGCAGGACCGTTTATGCAGAAACTATATAATTATGGTATTATGCGAGGAGATTTGGCAGGGAATTTAAATCCAGATAAATATATTACCAGAGCAGAGTGTGTTTCCATGATTAACAGAGCATTGGGATATACTTCTTACAGCGGTGGGAAGTTGCCCTTCAGCGACATCAAGGGAACAGAGTGGTATGCCGATGATATTGCCATTGCATATGAAAGAGGCTATTTTTCCGGTACATCAAAAACAACTGCCGGCGCTACGGGAAACCTGACAAGAGAGCAGGCGGTCAGCCTGATCAGCAGAAATATAAAGCTGGAAGAAAAAATAGGTGAGATTACTGGTTTTACAGACAGCCGAACTTTCAGCAGTTGGAGCAAAGGCGCTATTGGAGCAGCTGCGGAGAAAGACTATGTAAGTGGATATTCTGATGGCTCCTTCAGACCAGCCAACTATATTACCAGAGGGGAATTTGCAAAAATACTTTCTGATGTCATCGGTGTATTGATAGATGACAGTACCTATCAGTCTTATGGCGCAGTTTATGGAAATGTTACCATTACCATGTCTGGATGCACATTGGAAAATACAGTAATCAACGGTGATTTGTATATTACCGCCGGCGTAGGCAGCGGATATGTGAATCTCCAGAATGTATATGTAACAGGTGAAGTCATCATCAGCGGGGGCGGTCAAAGCAACCAGAGCGACAACAGTATCAATTTCCAAGACTGTACCATAAATAAATTGATTTTGGACGGGGATGAAGATAAAGTCATATCCGTGGACGCAACAGGCGCAACCAAAATTTATAATACAGTTGTAAAAACAGACGCATATTTTGAATGCAGAAGAGGCCAGTTTATTGACATTCAGGTGGCAGGTGAGCCAGAAACCATGCTGACGCTGGCAGGGGAATTTGAAAATGTTTCTTTGATGAAGCCAGAAAACTATTTGACTTTAGGCAGAGGAAGCATAGAGAATCTTACGGTGGATGAAGATGCAACAGACAGTGTTGTGATATTGGATAGGGATACCTATGTGTCAAACGCTAGTCTGGAAGCGCCTTGCCGCATTTCTGGACTTGGTGACATGGGGGATGTAACAATTACATCTTCTGGTGTGGAAGTGGAAATGCTTCCTGATGAGATTGAGATTCGTCCGGGTATTACGGCTGTGATCGATGGAGAAACCATGACAAGCATTGACGCCGAAGAATCCTCCTCCAGTCCAAGAATCTTAGCGGGATATCCAAAGGAGGATGAGCTGGGACCTACAAAAGCATCTTTCCTGTATGCAACAAATAAGCCCGGCAGAGTGTTCTGGGTTGTTACGCTGGAAGAAAATGATGATGTCAGCGAGGAAGAGATTATCAAACCTACCAGCGCAAAGAATATCATCAGTTCCGGCGCATTTAATGTGGAAGTATCTCAAGACGAGATATTGAATAGTGTCAGTGGCCTTAAGGCAGACACAGACTATGTGGTTTCTGCTGTGCTTCAGGATGAACGTGGAGATATCAGTGCCATTAAAACAAATTATTTTACAACAGTAGATAATACAGTGCCATCATTTTTGAGCGGATATCCGAAAACAATATCTCAAAGCAGCACAACCATAGACATTTCCGTTGTGACCTCAAAAGACAGCACTGTTTACTGGGCAGTATTTCCAAAGGGAAGTGTCGCGCCCACAGCAACGGAATTGAAAAAACAAAAACTGAGCGGAGAATTGGACAGCGGCGTTGAAAAGAGATGTTATAAAAACGAGATTGCGTCCTTTACAGCAACAGGATTGCAGGAAGAAACATCTTATGATATTTATTTATTGGCCAGTGACGGCACAAATGATTCCAAGGTGGTGAAGCTGACTGCTTCCACGAAAGATACAACGCCGCCCAAGTTTATTGAGGGATATCCGAAGCAGGATAAAGTAACAGATAAAACAGTGGATGTGAAAGTAAAGGTTAATGAGGACTGTACCATTTATTATGTAGTCTGCAAAAAAGGAACTGTATTCCCGGCTCCCATTCCGCCATCCACAACACCGCCTGATCTGAGTTCTCCAGAAGGTATACAGGCCATCGTTACGGGGAATAATACGGAGATCAATGGCAAGAGCAGTGTGAAGGAAAATACAGAAGGAACAATTAAGATCAGCAAACTTGAGCCCCAAACAACCTATGATCTTTATATGGTGGCACAGGACAAATCGGGGAATAATTCCGGTGGCGTCAAAATTACCATAAAAACAAAGGACATCATTGCACCAACAGCAACACAGGAGTTTTCTGCGGATGTAAATGGTGAGCCAAAGGTAGAATCTGATATTACCATTCGTTTCAGCGAGGAAGTGCTCAACCGGAATACGATGCAGTCTTTGGATCTTGCGAATTTGAAAGATAATATTGTACTGTATCGTTTAACGGATGATGAGGAAAATGTTGTAGAGATTGACTACACGAAAGCGAAGATTGGACTGGATGATGAGGGCAGGACTTATGTGCTGTTCCCTTCGGATAGTCTGGGTTTAAATAGTGGAGAGAAATATCAGTTTGAATTGAACTACATTGTGGATACGTCTAATAATAAAATGAAGGACGGCACCCGTCTGGATGTATTCAAAACCCTTTCTCCTCAGGTGAAGCTGACAAAAACAGAGGCACCTCCCGAAATGGATATGACATTTTCTTTGGAGCCCCAGGCAATACAGACTTCAGATCTTATCTTGTTTGATATGATTTTTGAATCAGACACCCTGGTGGAATTTGAACTGTATGAGAAGGATGAAAATGGAGAATTCAAAAAATTCAGCTACAATCCTTTGATTTATAAAGACGGTGCTATGACACTGCATTATATCATAGACAGAAAGGTAAACAATCAGGCAGATTATACTTTTGAGCCTTTTAACCAGCTGAAAACAAGAGAATTTGGTATCCGTTTTACAAATATCGACGGCAGTACCGAGCGCGACGGATGGAATAAGACAGTGAAGATGGGCATCAAATGCGTCATTGGCTCCAAGACAGTACTCAGCGCCTTGGCGGGAAATCCCAAAGACGGTCTGGAGGATGCGTTGCAAGCTGGCGCTTCACAGGTCAACTTCCCAGTGAAATTTGAAATGTCTGCATCCTTTACGGATACAGTGATACCGCAGTTTGTTGAAGGTTATCCGAAGCTGGAAGCACAGGGTGAGGTGGCTTCTGAATATGGTCAGATTGGGGACACGCTGATCAGACCTATTGTCATGACCAATAAAAAATGCGACCTGTATTATCTGATTGCACCTAAGGGAACCGTAAAAAATCCTACGGCATTGCAGATTATGAATTATACCCTGAGACCCAATGGCGGTGTTTGGGGCAAATACACCATTGACAGCAGTTATGTGGAATATTCTATGCTGATTGAAGGCTTACAGCCAGAAACGACTTATGAGGCATTCTTTGTGCTCAAGGGGACTCCGCCGGAACCAGGGAAGATCTGGACACAGGAATTTACTACATTAAAAGTAGCGCCTCCAGTGCTTTCTGTGCAGGTAATTGACAGAATGGAAAGTGGTGCTACTGTAAAGATTACATCAGATAAAAACGCCACCATTTCCTGGATGATGCTGCCCAGCATCAATTGTCAGGGGTGGTTCGGAGAAGATGAAGAGGGCAATACTGTATTGAAGGTAGATGAGGCATGGGTTGCTTCCCTGATTCGTAACGGCAGTGAGAATGAATCATACAGACCAGTGGGATTTGGTACGGAAAAAACCAGATATAACAGTACAGACCAGAAGTATACGGCAGAGGTCACAGTAAACGGTCTGGAAAGAAATATCTACTATACCTTTTTCGCGGTAGCCAAGAGCACTCTGGGCAGCGGCGAAACGGATGTTGGCGGCGATTCCAAAATCGCTTTTGAACAGGATATTACACCGGCAGACGTAACAGCTCCTGAGGTTGATGTGCAGACGGTTATCACAAACTATGCCGATTCTCAAGCTGGAAATCCTTATCATGGAGAACTGATACTGACCTTTACGGAGGAAATCTATTATCTTCCTGGGGAAAATCAGTCTATGGAGCCACTGACCGCACAATTCTTCGAGGATAATATTGAGGTAATCGGCAGTGATATAGATGAAAAGGATATTTCGTTGAAAACATATACAACGAGGGCATCTACATACGGTAATGGAAGGACACTAAAGAGTATCACGCTTTCCTTTAGAAATGCGCACCATAACGCTACAATATTCTTCCCCTATGAGCTTTGTGACAGAAACGGGAATAAAGCAGGTATGCTGGAACTGACATTTGTAGATAGAGAAAGTGGCGGAACAGGAAGGCGAGACTCCGGCTGGGGAGCTGCATTTGTGACACAATGAACACTTAAATGGAATATCAAGGATTCCGATACTTCTCAGTAGCGGAATCCTTTGGTGTTTAAATATAGGTGATAGATTATGAGAAAAAATAAAGATGATAGGAATCTAAAAAAAAGAAATCTGAATAAACGATTTTTGATAGGGGCAATTTTGGCGCTAGTGCTTTCGTTTGCCATTGGTTTTTTTATTTATGGAAAAGGGGATAGAGAACCTCTTATTGCGGAAAATTACAGCGTTGAAGATGATAGTGTGGCATCTATTGCAAAAGTGGCAGCAGATGAATTTTTGATGGAAATAAACCCCATTCAAGAAGAAGGAAAAAACTTAATCCAATATGTGTATCAGTGGGGAGAGCAGTCCCAGAACGCCTTGGACAGCTATGTAAAATATCTGGAGGATGAGGCGGGCTTTGTTTCTTTGGAGGATGAAACGAAGGAGCAGGAATCCGAAGAAACAGCAGAGGATGGGGAGACAAGCACGCCTATGTACAGTCTGGCTGCCCAGTCAAAAGAGGAAAATAAGCTCTTTAAAATTGAGATCACACAAGGGAAAAAAGATTATACAATCACCGTGTTTCGAGAAGAAGGGCAGCTGCCTGAAGAAGACACCTTTACACGGGATCAGGCCAAAGCATATCTGCGGGGATTTTTAGATGAGAAAAAGGAATTGTCGCAGCCCGTGGATGACTATACCTATATTTTTGATGTTGGGCGCGCTTTGATTCAAAATGAAGAATGCTACGGAGTCAGCATATACAAAAAGGGCGAAAGCCAGTGTAATGAAATTGAGGCGAAGTATTATATTTCCCTGAAAGAAAAAAATATTTACAGATATGATCTGCATACAGGAGATTCTATCAAGATAAGCGAATAAGGGGGGAGCAGTCATGTATGATTATAGAGTAATGATTGAATTATCTCCCGAACAAATCAGGAGATATATTCGGATGTACCACAGAAGAAAGGATTGGCCTGTGATGGCTGTCTTATCTGGCTGTGCCGCTGTTTTTCTTGTTTTAATCTGGTTTTTTCGTATTATCCTGACACTTCGGTTGAAATTGATTCTGACAGCGGTGGTTTTGGCTATTTTATTATGTTTGTTGCTGATGCTTCGTACCATACGACTTTTATATCTGAAGAAACGGAAGCCCTTTGCCATTGGCCCACATCTGTCTATGGAGATCAGAGACGGATATTTCAATGTGAATTGCGGAGGAGAAATGAAAGGCTATCCACCTAGATATTTGAAGGGAAAGATTACGAAAAAGGGTGATTTTATATTAATCAATAAAAAAGATATGATCGTGATTCCGAAAAGCGCATTGACGCCCAATATGGCAGAAAAGGTAAAAGAATATTTTATTTAAAAATTTTGAAAAAACTATTATCAAAATCATATTCCCGTCGATGTAATTAGTGTCAGCAAAATATTTCCTATTCAAAAAAAAGGTACCGTTTTTGGATACGAAATAGAATCAAGACAAAGGAAGAGAAAGGACGCTCTTCTGACAACCACAAGGAGGTAAATATTATGAGAATTCAACACAATATTGCAGCATTAAACTCTTACAGACAGCTGAACACAAACAACAGCGCAATTTCCAAGAACCTGGAAAAACTGTCCTCCGGTTACAAAATCAACCGTGCAGGCGATGACGCAGCAGGTCTGGCTATTTCCGAAAAAATGAGAGCACAGATCACAGGTCTGGAAACAGCACAGAAAAATGCCAACGACGGTATTTCCCTGGTTCAGACAGCGGAAGGCGCGCTGACAGAAGTACACAGCATGCTGAATCGTATGGTAGAACTGGCTACACAGTCCTCCAACGGCACATACAGCGATGATGTAGACCGTGAAAACCTGCAGGCAGAGGTTGACTCTTTGAAAGAAGAAATCGACCGTATCTCCGAAGGCACAAACTTCAACGGCATCAACCTGCTGGATGGCTCTCTGGGTTCTACCAGCGGCACTTCTACAGGTGTGAAGGTAGACTTTGCTGGTCTGGATGCAAACGCTGATTTCCTGAAACTGAACTCCGCTACAGCACAGAAGGTTACAATCGATTTAACAGGTGTTTCAGGTGTGGATACTGATAAAGAAACCACACTGGAATTTACCTTTGCAGATGCGGATGGCAATTTGCAGACAAAAACCGTATCCTTTACAGCAGCTGATGCAGCGTTAAATGATGGTGGTAATGATGACGCGATTACAGAAGCACTGCAGGATGCGTTTGGTGATGAGTACACTGTTGCTGGCAGTTCAGGTTCATTTACAATTACTGCCAAAAATGCCGGTGCATCTGATTTTGAAGTTTTCAAAGTGGGTGTTAAAAAAGCAGATGGTAGTGCTCCAACAGGCACTGCATCCCCATCCATTACACAGGAAGGCGCAGACGCTTTCTACTCCATCGACATTTCTAAGCTGGAACGCTTCGATGGCACCAACGCTGATAACGCTATTTTTGAAATCAACGGTCAGAAATTCGCTTTCACAGATGCTACAAAAGCAGGCGAACTGGATCCTGATGTACACTATGTTTCCATTGATACAGCAAATCCTGATACCAATGACAGACAGGGTATGATCGATCTGATCAATGCTAAAACAGGTCTGGCAGCAGGATTAGGTACAGGTACAGTAATCAACCTGAAAGAAAGCGAAGCAACAGGCACAACAGGTAAAGGTCTGGTACTGCAGGTTGGCGATACAGCAGATGATTTCAACAAAATCACAGTAGAAATCGGCGCAATGGATACAGCATCTCTGGGCATCGCAGGCATTGACATCGGTACAGCAGCAGGCGCTGACGCAGCAATTGACAAAATCAAAGCTGCTATCAACACTGTATCTTCCACACGCGGTGATCTGGGCGCAATCCAGAACAGACTGGAACATACCATCAACAACCTGGGTGTTACAACAGAAAACATCACATCTGCAGAAAGCCGTATCAGAGATACAGACATGGCAGACGAAATGATGGCTTACACAAAGAACAACATTCTGGTTCAGGCTTCTCAGGCTATGCTGGCACAGGCAAACACACTGCCTCAGGGTGTTCTGCAGCTGCTGCAGTAATATTGAAGCATATCAAAAAAGAGGGTGCAAACCCTCTTTTTTTTATGAAAAAAGCATGTTTCCAGAAAGCAAATTTCCCTTAAGAAAACATGGGTTTTCCTTTTTTGTGATTTTTTAAGGAGAATTGCCACGGCTGTTTTCAGAAGAAAACATATCAAATAAAATCCCAGTAAAAATAAGAAAACACAAATCCTCTATATGACAAGGATTTCCACTTTCTTTGTTTTCTTCTGGAGATGCCCCTAAGGCAAGGCGTAAAGGTATCCAGATTTAGAAATATAAAAATTGGTTTTTCAGTGAAAAATATTAAAATTCCATTGCAAATGGAACTTTTTCCTTTTCATTACGACAAAATTTGATATACTGTTTTGTGAGATCAAAAGTAGGGAAACAAAGGAGCGTAATATATGTGGTACAAAGGAAAACGTCTGCTGCTGACAACATTGGCGGCAGGACTGTTATACACGACGACGGCTTTTGCCGCCAATGTCCAGATGAATCTGTTTTATAACGGCACAAATCATGCTTATAATGCAAAGGAGATTGCCATTGTCATAGACGGGGAAAGCTATACAGACCCTAATATGCCGGCGGTGAGCATTGACGGCAGAACCATGCTGCCTATGCGCGGTATTTGTGAGGAGCTTGGTTGTACCGTCACATGGAATGAAGCGGCAAGACAGGTCTATGCTGTTACCGATACCCATACGGTGGTGTTCCAGATCGACAGCACCACTGGCTATAAAAACGGGGAAGCCTTTACCATGGATGTGGCGCCCATGATTATCAATGACAGAACTATGCTGCCTGTACGGGCACTGGCAACAGCGCTGGATATTGATGTTACATGGGACGATCCCACTAGAACCGTATATATTGGAGAAGCGCCCAGCACAAGCGGCGGTTCTGGAACCAGTACCGGCACAAATACAGGAACCAGCACAGCTACCACAGGGAAGGTATCCAGTGTGACTGTGCCTACATCCAAAACAGCAACACAGAATTTCGTTGTAACAACAACCGGCGCATTCAACAGATGTGAAGAAGTTTATGTCAGTGACAATAAAGTGGTACTGGATTTCTATGGCGCAACAAATGGACTGGCCGCCAATATTTCTGCCACAAACAGTCCTTTTGTTACTGCCATCCGTACCGCTCAGCATACGGCGGACAATGGGGAAACTTATACCCGTGTGGTATTTGACCTGACAGGTAAAATGGAATACAAAGTAACGCCAAATGCAGCGAAAAATCAGGTGACACTGGTATTTGAACAGGTGGAAATCACAAGCATCACCAGCAGCCACAGCGGCAGCACAGAAACGGTGACCATCAACGCCAGCGGCGCAACAGGCGCAACAGTGACCACCATGCAGGATCCTTACCGCACGGTCATTGATATGCCCGGCGTGAAGGCAGATGATATTGATGATATTATCAATACAGACGGGCTGGAATATGTCAGTGAAGTGAGAACAGGCTGGATGAACGGCACCACATTCCGGGTGGTGGTAGAGGCAAGCGACCTGACACAGATGACATGGAAAGAAGAAAATGGAAAACTGACTGTCACCATCCAGAAATCTACATTGGAAAACCTTTCTTATAATGACAGCACCAATACATTGACACTGAAAAAAGTGGAAAATATCAATACCGGCAGCATTAAGCACAATGACGCATATCTGGATGGATATTATGAATTGACACTGCCCGGTGATTATTCTGATGTATATGGTTACGGTACTTTGAATGTGAATACCAGCCAGATCAAGTCCATTACCGTTTCCACCAGCGGCGGCAATACGGTCATCCGCTTCAACCAGAACATCATCAGCGCCTATACCATCAAGGATACAGGCAGCGCTTATGAGATCACAGCAAAGAACCCTCAGCAGGTATATGATAAAGTCCTTCTGCTGGATGCTGGTCATGGCGGCAATGACCCTGGTACCAGCGGCAACGGGCTTACAGAAAAGACTATGAACCTGACTATGGTTAAGAAAGTAAAATCTTATGTGGAAAACAATTCCAACATCAAGGTATATCTCACCAGAGATGATGACAGCAGACCAGATAACGCAAGCAGAGCGAAAACAGCGAACCAGATTGCTGACCTGATGGTTTCCATCCACATGAACGCAGGTACGGCATCTGCCAGCGGCACAGAAACACTCTACGCTGCCCACAGCAATGATGGCAACGGCACATTGACCAGTTTGCAGGCGGCACAGGCAGTACAGAGCAGACTGCCTTCGGCGTTGAGCACCACAAACCGCGGCGTGAAATCCCGTCCCGACCTGTTGATCCTCAATTCCACAACGGTTCCTGCCATCCTCATTGAAACCTGCTTCCTTTCCAATGCAGGGGATGCTTTGAAGATTTCCCAAGCAACCTATCAGGATGCGGCTGCAAAAGCCATTGGTGACGGTATCATTTATGCCATGAACAACTACAAATTGAGATAATATACAAAAACAGGAAGAATGAACATTAGGGCATCTTCCTGTTTTTTTCTGTGGGGCTGTTCAAAAGGGGAAAATCAGGCTATAATGAAAGCAAATTCCTCTTAAGAAAACCTTGATTTTCGCTTCCTTGATTTCTTAAGGGGAATTGCGACGGCTGTCTTCAGAAGAAAACATATCAAATCCATTCTTCGTAAAAATAAGAAAGCTGAAATCCTCTATATGACAAGAATCTCAGCTTTCCTTGTTTTCTTATGAAGATGCCCCTAAACAGAGATTTGTTGGAAGAAAAAGGAGGAAACAAGGTGAGCAGATATGACGGCAGAGAAAACAACCAACTGCGCCCCATCCGTATCACAAAGAATTTTACAAAGTATGCGGAAGGCTCTGTTTTGATAGAATTTGGCGATACAAAAGTCATTTGTAATGCAACAGTAGAAGAAAATGTACCCCCTTTCCTGCGGGAAAGCGGCAGCGGCTGGGTAACAGCGGAATATGCTATGCTGCCCCGTGCAACAGCCAGCAGGAATAAACGTGACATCAACAAATTGAAATTGAATCCCCGTGCAACAGAAATCCAGAGACTCATTGGCCGTGCTCTTCGTGGGGCTGTGGATTTGGAAGCTTTGGGCGAAAGAAGTATCACGATCGACTGCGATGTCATTCAGGCAGACGGCGGCACCCGTACCGCATCCATCACAGGGGGCTTCGTTGCTCTTGCTATGGCGTGTCAGAGATTGGTGGATGAAGGTGTTCTGGAAAAAACACCTTTGCGCCATTATATTTCCGCCATCAGTGTGGGTATTGTAGACGGCGAACCTATGCTGGATTTGTGCTATGTGGAGGACTCCGCAGCAGAAGTGGATATGAATATTGTTGTCAATGATGCAGGCGGTTTTGTGGAATTGCAGGGCACTGGCGAACATGGCACATTTTCTCAGGAACAGCTGCACCAGCTGTTGGCACTGGGTGAAAAAGGCAATCGCGAATTGCAGGCATTACAGAAAAAGGCACTGGATGGTCTGGAACTGTAAAAAAGGAGGAAAGAGATGGAAACCATTATTTTTGCAACAAAAAACAAGGGGAAAATTCGGGAGATCAACGAAATCCTTGCGGATATGAATGTAAACGTGGTATCTATGGAAGATGCAGGCATTACCGTTGATGTGGTGGAGGACGGCAAGACTTTTGAAGAAAATTCCATGAAAAAAGCAGTGCAGATCATGGAAATCTCCGGCAAGATTACATTGGCAGACGATTCCGGTCTGGAAATCGACTACTTGGATAAAGCCCCTGGCATTTATTCCGCACGTTTCTTGGGGGAAGATACCCCTTATCCTGAAAAATTCAAAGTCATTCTGGAAAAACTCAAAGATGTGGAAGAAAAAGACAGAACTGCACGCTTTGTCAGCTGCATCGTTGCGGCGTTCCCTGACGGCAGACGTTTGGTAAGTCTGGACACCGTAGAAGGCATTATCGGTTGGGAACCTACCGGCGAAAATGGCTTCGGCTATGACCCTATTTTCTATGTGCCCAAACAGAAAAAATACATGGCAGAACTTTCTTCTGAGGAAAAGAACGCCATCAGCCACAGAGGCAAAGCCCTGCGGAAGATGAAAGAACTGCTGAAAAAGGAGCTGTAAACCATGAAGATACTGGTTTTCAGTGATACCCATAATTATCTGGACAATGCCAGAGAGGTGCTGCGGCGTATTGGTGAGCAGATGGATATGGTGCTGCATCTGGGGGATCACGACACAGACGCCATGGAATTGAAAAAGGAATTTCCATCTCTGCCGTTCCATTATGTGCTGGGGAACAACGATTATTCTTGGGATACCCCTGATAAGAAAATGGTATTTGCAGGCGGAAAAAAACTCCTCCTTGTTCATGGCCATAAACAGCGTGTGTACTGGAATTATGACAGCATTTCTTACTGGGCAGAGGAGCAGGGGGCGGATGTGGTGCTCTTTGGGCACACCCACCGCCCTGTTTACGATGACAGAGGACGAGTGATGCTGTTTAATCCCGGCAGCATTTCCATGCCTAGAGGCGGCACACCTCCCACATTCGGCATCCTCACCATTGAGGAAGATGGCAGAATGGAAGGCGCCATTATGGAATATCACAGAGATATGCCTTTTTGCAGACTGAAGGGATAAGTGGCGGTTTTTAGAGAAGCAGGAGGGGCTGTTATGAAAAGAAAAGGCGGCAGATTGTTGGCGGTTGTTTTGATGGCGGTAAGTATTTTTTCCGCATGTGGTGCGGAAGAACAGGCGCAGAAAGAAACAGCTGATATTTCCGTAGAGGAAACAGCGGATTCTACAGAAACAGCTGTTTTGATGGATCAGACATTACAGTTTCAGGGAGAAGGCACAGGGGTTTTTACCTATGAAAAGGGATTGATTCAGTTTTCTTTGGAAAATGACGGAAATACCTCTTTTGACTATATGGTGAAATATCCTTGCGGATGTGAATGGATGAGCGGTACATTGCAGCCGGAGGAAACATTCCTGCAGGAAGATTTAGACCCCACTGGTCATGAACACAGCCCAGCAGGAGATTTTACGATGTATCTGAATACAGAAGATGGCACAGAGGGCTCCTGCAAGGTACTGGTAAACAGTATAGATGGATAAAATCATGGAAAAACGAAATACAGCCTCGGGAATTTTGAGGCTGTATTTCGGAAAGTACAGAAAAAAACAGTTTTTTTCCTGATTTTTCAGAAAAAAGCCTTGACGGCTATTGTTTTTTATGGCATAATATTTCTTGCCGAATTACGAATGAATCAGTAGCTCAGCTGGATAGAGCAACGGCCTTCTAAGCCGTGGGTCGGGGGTTCGAATCCCTCCTGGTTCAGTGTGCGGGTGTAGTTCAATGGTAGAATGTCAGCCTTCCAAGCTGAACACGTGAGTTCGATTCTCATCACCCGCTTCGGTATGAATCAGTAGCTCAGCTGGATAGAGCAACGGCCTTCTAAGCCGTGGGTCGGGGGTTCGAATCCCTCCTGGTTCACTGAAAAGAGCAAAAGCAATGCTTTTGCTCTTTTTTGATTCTTGACAGATAGAAACAGAATCGGTACAATAATATCGTTATGCGGATATGGCGGAATTGGCAGACGCACTGGATTTAGGTTCCAGCGGGCAACCGTGCAGGTTCAAGTCCTGTTATCCGCAGAGAAAAGGCGGCGTGAAAAGCAAATTTCCCTTAAGAAAACATTGATTTTCCTTTTCCTTGATTTCTTAAGGGGAATTGCGACGGCTGTCTTCATAAGAAAACATAACAAATAAAATCTTAATAAAATAAGAAAGCCAAAATCCTTTATAATGATAAGGATTTTGGCTTTCTTTGTTTTCTTATGAAGATGCCCCCAATTATGCCGTCTTTTTTATTTTCTGTTGACAAAACAGCAAGGGGCAGGTACAATCGTGTCATACAAGGGGTTTTTCCGCCACCGGGTGGAAAAACAAAAATACCCGTATCCATTCCGGTAGGTCTCAGCAGGAATGGGTAGGGGTATTTTTATGTTTAGGAGGAAAATGACCATGTTGGGAAAACAATATCTGAAATATGTATCCAGCAATATACTGGGGATGATGGGGCTTTCCTTTTATATTCTGGCAGACACCTATTTTGTGGCGGCAAGGCTGGGGGCGGATGGGTTGGCGGCGCTGAATATTGCCATTCCGGGGTATTCTCTGGTCAATGCCACAGGGCTGATGGTGGCCATGGGCGGCGCTGTGCGGTATACCATTGCCCAGTCTCAGGGACAGAAGAAACAAGCCCATGAAATTTTCACCAAAACCATGCTCACAGGCTGGTTTTTCGCCGCTATTTATTTGCTCATGGGCATTTTTCTGGCAACGCCCTTTGCGGCGCTTTTGGGGGCAGAAGGGGAAATCCTGCCCATGACGGCGGATTACCTGCGGATGATGCTCCTGTTTGGGGTGTTCTTCATCTCCAATGACATGATGCTGGCTTTTGTGCGAAACGACGGTGCTCCAAGGCTTGCCATGATTGGTATGATCTGCGGCAGCCTTACCAATGTGGTGCTGGACTATGTGTTTATTTTCCCATTGGATATGGGGCTGTTTGGTGCGGCACTGGCAACGGGCTTTTCTCCGGCGGTGAGCATGTGCGTCATGTCCATCCATGTGTGGCGAAAGAAAAACGGCTTTGCTTTCTGCCGAGTGAAAGAAGTGGCAAAAAGCGGTCTGCTGTTCTGCAAACTGGGAATTTCTGCCTTTATCAATGAGTTTGCCACAGGTGTGGTACTGACGGTGTTCAACCTGCTGATTCTGTCTATCAACGGCAATACGGGCGTAGCGGCTTATGGTGTCATTGCCAATATTGCACTGGTGGGAACGGCGGTGTACACAGGGCTTTCCCAAGGGACACAGCCTTTGGTCAGCCAGTATTACGGCAAACGGGATCACCACAGCACCAGAAAACTTTATGGCTTTGCCATATTCACAGCCCTTCTCTTGGGTGCGGTGATGATCGGCATTGCGTGGGTATTTACAGAGCCTTTGGTCAGTGTGTTCAATGGCGAAGGCAACGAGACTTTGCAGACCATGGCGGAAGAAGGTCTGCGGCTGTATTTCATCGGTTTCCTGTTCGCAGGCATCAACATCGTTTCGGCGGTGTATCTGGGCGCCGTGGAACAGCCAATGCCTTCCTTTATCATTGCCATGGCAAGAGGTGTGGCGGCAATTCTGTTTTTCGCCTTCCTCCTTTCCGCTTTGTGGGGTATGTTGGGCATCTGGCTGGCGTTTCCGGCGGCAGAAGGGGCTACCTGCCTGTTGACGATGTTTTTTATATGGCGGAGCCGAAAGACAAAAACAAAAGAAGCGGTATAACAATCAAGTGTCATCTCCAAAAAGCAACTTCCCCTTAAGAAAACATTGATTTTCACTTTCTTGATTTCTTAAGGGAAATTGCGATGGCTGTATTCAGAAGAAAACATATCAAATAAAATCTCAATATAAAAGCTGGAATCCTTATGATAACAAAGGATTCCAGCTTTCTTTGTTTTCTTATGAAGATGCCCCTAAGGGGATGGCACTTTTTTATGCCCCAAAACAGGCATAGGGCAGGCTGCTTTTTCCATATACTGAAAAGCAGAAATATTTTGGGGGAGGCGGCTTCCATGAAAGCAGTCATATTGGCAGGGGGCTTTGGCACACGGATTGCGGAGGAATCCCATCTGCGCCCCAAGCCCATGATTGAAATCGGCGGCAAGCCAATTTTATGGCATATCATGAAGATTTTCAGCGCTTACGGCGTAACGGACTTTGTCATTTGCTGCGGCTATAAGGGGTACTGCATCAAGGAGTATTTTTCCCATTATGCCCTCCATCACAGTGATGTGACTTTTGATTTTCGCAAAGGAACGGAAATGATTATCCACCACCGCCAGACGGAACCATGGCAGGTGACTTTGGTGGATACGGGACTAGAAACCATGACAGGGGGGCGTGTGAAACGGGCGGCTCCTTATTTGGGAGGAGAACGTTTTTTTCTCACGTATGGTGACGGTGTGGCAGATGTGAACATTACCAAACTGCTGGCATTTCACGAAAAAATGGGGAAGAAGGCAACCATGACCGTGGTACAGCCGGCAGGGCGGTTTGGCACGGCAGAAATTGAAGCAGGCTGTGTCCGTGCTTTTCGGGAAAAGGCAAACAGTGACAGCGGCTGGATCAACGGCGGTTTTCTGGTGCTGGAACCTTCTGTCCTGCCTTATTTGAAGGGGGACGAAACCATACTGGAACAGGAACCCCTGTCCACGTTGGCGGCAGAAGGGGAACTGGCGGCATATCAGCACAGAGGTTTCTGGCAGTGCATGGATACCCTTAGAGATAAAGAAAAACTGGAACAGCTCTGGAAAGAAGGTGCGCCGTGGCGGATTTGGGAGAAATGAAACGCTTTTATAAAGACAAACGGGTGCTGGTGACGGGGCACACAGGTTTCAAAGGGGCGTGGCTGTGCCGGTTATTGCTGGATATGGGGGCAAAGGTCTACGGCTATGCTTTGGCACCGGAACGGGAAAGCCTGTATGGTCTGCTGGACTGGGAAAAAGGGCTGGTATCTTGTTATGGTGATATTCGCCAGATGAAAAAACTGGGGGCTTTTGTGAAAAAAGCAGCGCCGGAGGTTGTTTTCCATCTGGCGGCACAGCCTTTGGTTTCTGTGGGATATGCCCAGCCTGTACGGACTTATGAAACCAACCTCATGGGAACTGTATATCTGTTGGAAACCCTGCGAAAAGCGGAAAGTCTGCGGTCTGTGGTGGTGGTGACAACGGATAAGGTCTACGCAGAAACAAAAGAAGCCGCAGGAGAAGAAAGCCCTTTGGATGGCTTCGACCCTTATGCCAACAGCAAATCCTGTGCGGAACTGGCGGCGGCATGTTATGGGCGGTGCTTTTTGCAGGGGAAAGCCGCATTGTCCCGTTTGAGAGCAGGGAACGTCATTGGCGGCGGTGATTTTGCGGCACATCGCATTTTGCCGGACTGCATCCGTGCGGCAGTGGCACGAAAGCCTGTTGTTCTGCGGCATCCGGAAGGTGTGCGTCCTTATCAGCATGTGTTGGAGCCTTTGACGGCATATCTTTGGACGGCGTGGAAACAGTGGGATGCGCCGGAGCTGGCAGACTGCTACAACGTGGCACCAAAAGGAGAAGATATTTCCAATAGGGAATTGGCTGGGTTTTTCTGCAAATATTGGGGAAACGGTATGACATGGCAGGCGGAACAAGTGGATTTTCCAAGAGAACAGGCAGTTTTGCGGCTGGATGGGGAGAAAATACAGGAAAAACTAGGCTGGACGCCTTGCTGGAATGTGGAGCAGGCCGTTTCGGCAACGGTGGCATGGACGAAGGTGTGGCAGAGAGGCGGCGACTTGGCAGAAGAAATGGGCAGAGAAGCGGCGGCTTATGAGAAAGGGGAATGGATATGACAGAAGCGGAAGCAAGACGGGAGATACTGGAGAAGGTACGGGAATATTACCACTGTTTCCATGATGGGAAACGCTGGGACGGGAAGCATGTATCCTACGGCGGCAGGGTTTACGACGAGAGGGAAATGGAAAATCTCACAGAAGCCATGCTGGATTTCGGTTTGACGGCAGGACGGTTTGCCGTGGCATTTGAGCGGAATTTTGCCGCATACATAGGGGTGAAGCATTGCGCACTGGTCAATTCCGGCTCCTCTGCCAACCTGCTGGCTTTTCATACTCTGACTTCTCCTTTGTTAGGGGAACGGCGTATCTGCCGAGGGGATGAAGTCATCACTGTGGCGGTAGGATTTCCCACCACGGTGGCGCCCATCTTGCAGTATGGGGCGGTGCCTGTCTTTGTGGATGTGACATTGCCCCAGTACAACATAGATGTTTCCATGCTGGAGGAAGCTCTTTCGCCCAAAACAAAGGCGGTGATGATTGCCCATACATTGGGGAATCCTTTCGATGTGAAAGCAGTTGTGGATTTCTGTCAGAAACATGATTTATGGCTGGTGGAGGACAACTGCGACGCTGTGGGGGCGGCTTACTGTTTGGATGGGAATTGGCGAAAAACAGGCACATTCGGGCACTTATCCACCGTCAGTTTTTATCCACCTCACCATATGACCATGGGAGAAGGGGGCGCAGTTTGTACCAATGACGATTTACTGGGGAAAATTATGGTTTCTCTCCGAGATTGGGGACGGGACTGCACCTGTGCGCCGGGGCAGGATAACCGCTGTAAGCACCGTTTTGACAGGCAGTACGGCAGACTGCCCTTTGGCTATGACCATAAATACGTTTATTCCCATTTGGGATTCAATCTGAAAGCCACGGAAATGCAGGGGGCAATCGGACTGGCACAGTTGGAAAAACTGCCGGATTTCGTGAAAAAACGGCGGTATCACTTTGATTATCTCCTGACACTCTTAGAAAATTGCGGCGAAAAAGTGATTCTGCCGGAGGTGACGGAAAATGCCATGGCAAGTCCCTTTGGATTTCTGCTGACTTGTCGGGAGGGGATTTCCAGAGAAAAAATCGTTTCTGCGTTGGAGGAAAAGGGCATCCAGACACGTCCTCTTTTTGCAGGGAACCTCCTGCGACATCCCTGTTTTGATGCGCTGGAGGAAGGTGTGGACTATCGTGTCATTGGGGAACTGCCTGTGACAGACCGGATTTTGCAGGATACTTTCTGGGTGGGGGTCTATCCAGGGTTGACGCCGGAACAGCTGGCTTATGAGGGGGAGGTGCTCTATGACGCCATACGGAAAGCCTGAAAGGGCTGTGGTGACAGGGGGATGCGGATTTCTGGGGCAGGCATTGGTGCGGACACTGCTGGAAAAAGAGATTGCCGTCACAGTCATAGATTTGCCGGAAAAAGAGAAAACGCTGCCCAAACGAAAGGGGCTGGATTTTCAGCCCAATGTGTGGCAGGGGGATACAGAACGGAAATATGATGTTTTTTATCATCTGGCATGGGCTGGCAGTGCAGGAGAAGGGCGGAAAGATGGGGTTTTGCAGGTGCAAAACATTCGGCAGACCTTAGAAGCCTTGGCTTTGGCGAAAAAATTGGGGTGTCATACCTTCGTTTTTGCGGGGAGCATCATGGAGGCGGAAGTGGAAGAAGCCCAAAAGGCTGGTTTGCCGCCAAAAGGTACAGACTGTTATGCTCTTGGGAAAACTGCCGCCGGAAATCTGAGCCGTGCATTGGCGAAGGAATGGGGCATTAGACATGTGACAGGACGCATCACCAATACTTTTGGCGTTGGGGAGAAGTCAGACCGCCTCATTTGCCGGCTCATGGACGCATGGGAGAAGGACGATGTGCCGTCATTGACGGCAGGGGCGCAGATGTATGATTTTCTTTATGTGACTGACGCCGCAAGGGCTTTTGCCGCCATCGGAGAAAAGGGTGTGGACGGCAAAACTTATATCATTGGCAGTGGAAAACCTCGTCCCCTGCGGAACTGGCTGGAAGAAGCTATGGAAGTGACGGGAGGAAAGGGAGATTTCGGAAAAATCCCCTTTTCCGGTGTTTCTTTGACAGAATGGGATTTTGATACCAGTGAGCTGGAACGGGATACAGGATTTTGCTGTCGGGTGCCTTTTGCCGAGGGCGTGGGCAGACTTTGGCACTGGCGAAAGGAGGAGCGGCTGTGAGCGGATTGCAATTTACGCCTTTGGGGTTGGAAGGATTGCAGAAAGTAACGCCTTTTTACGCCGAAGATTTAAGAGGATATTTCCTGAAGCTCTATGAAAAAAACGCCTTTCGGGGGGCTGGCATAGACGGGGAAATTTGGGAGAGTTTTGTGACTTTTTCCAAGGGGCATGTCCTTCGTGGACTGCATATCCAGCGTCCAAAACCGCAGGCAAAGCTGGTTACAGTCCTTTATGGGGAGATTTTCGATGTGGGGGTGGATTTGCGGCAAGGCTCACCTACCTATGGGCAGTGGGAGGGGCTTGTGCTGAGCCATGAAAACAGACAGGGGCTGTACCTGCCGGAAGGATTTGCCCATGGATTTCTGGTGCGGTCGGACTTTGCGCTGGTGAGCTATCTGTGCAGTGGGGCATATGACCCAGAGGGGGACGGGGGCGTTCGCTGGGATGATACAGACATAGGTGTGGATTGGGGACTGCCTGTGGGGATGCGTCCCATTGTGTCCCAAAGGGATGGAAGTCTACCCACATTGGCGAACTATGAAAGGCAGGGGAGCATATGGAAGGAATGACATTTCGCTGGGCAACAGACTGGTTTTGGATGTGTATGCCCCTTTTTTCCTGCCTGCTGGAAGAAGCGGAAAGAATAGCGGCAGGGAAAAATGGGGATTTGGGAAAAATGGGGGATTGGCTGGGGCAGATAGAAAACATCTGTGACCCAGTGGTGGGCTTGAAAAACTGTCATTATGCCGGACAGATGGAAAATGTCCGCACTGTCCTTCTGGATTTGACCCAGACAGAAGAAAGGGCGGAACTGGCATCCTATACCCTTCTGCCTTTTCTGTGGGAACTAAGGGAGGAGATTTATTTCTGGGGATGTGTGGCAGAGGATGCAGAAAAACGGAAAGCATATTGGCAGGAGGAATTTGTTTCCCATCACAGACGGGTGAACCCTCGGAGAACGGAGCCGAAGAAAGTCACCATTTTCATTCCTGCCTGCAATCATCTGGAGTATACGAAACAGTGTGTGGAAAGTGTCCTGCGCCATACGGATTTGAGGGATTGCGAACTGCTTCTGTTAGATCATGGCTCTAAAGACGAAACGGCGGCGTATTTCCACACCATTCCCAACGCAAAGGTCATACGATTTCGGGAGAATGTGGGCATGCTCATGTTTTCCGTTGCTTTTCGTGCCTGCTGCGGGCGGTACCTGGCTTTTGTCAGCAATGACACCATTGTGACGGAGGGGTGGCTTTCTCGTTTGCTGGATTGCTTGGAAACAGAAGAAAATGCCCTCAGCGCAACGCCTGTAACACCTTTTACATCAAATTGTCAGGGGATTTCGCCCTGTTCATTGGAAGTTTTGGAGGATTTTGCAAAGGGATTTTATGAGAAAGGAAAAGGAAACTGGCGCCATCGGGCAAGAATCATGCCTGTGATCGGGGTTTATGATGTGGCAAAGCTGGATAGGATGGGTTTTGGTGATCGCTGGTTTCAAACCATGGAATTCTGGGATGATGATGTTTCCCTCAGGGCAAGGCGAAAGGGTTTCCGGCAGTTTCTTTGTACCGATGTGTATTGCCATCATTTCGGCAGTGTTACCGGCGGCGTGGCATGGGGAAAGACATTGGCGGCTGGACGGGAGTTATTTTTGCAGAAGCATGGTGTGGATGCATGGGGGCAGGGGTTTTGCCGCAGTGAGGACATGATGGCGTTATTGCCAGAGATGGATTTGCCGGAAAAGTCCATTTCTTTCCTTGTGGTGGACTGTGGCTTTGGGGATAGTATTTTTGAGGTGCAGAACTACCTGAAAAGGCAGGAAAAACAGGTACAGACCTACGCTTTGTCAGAAGCGGAAGGATATAGAGGGGATGTATTTCCCTTTGTGCAGGGATGGCATACGGCAGTGGAAGGTACGGCGGCGGCTTTGACAAATGCCTTTGCGGAACGGCGGTTTTCTCTGATTCTGACGGAAAAAGGGGGGCTGTCAGGAGAAATCATGGCAGAGCGCTTGGTGTCTGGCGGATATGTACTTGCCATGGACAGCGATTTTTCTTCTGTGCTTTCTCTGCGAAAGAAAAAGAATCATTGGAGTTTGTGGCAGAAACCCATATGAAAAACAGGGGGATATTCCTGTTTTTGGAACATTCCCCCTGCTTGGTTATTGGCTTATTTGCAGGAAAAATCACTTTCGATGGCGTGGGCAATGACCTGCATTTTGAATCGCCGTTTTTTGCACAGACGGCAGCTGCGGCAGGAGGTGTCGCTGTCCTCCGGCAGAACGAAACGAATGGATTTCACATGGATGTCACGGCAGCCGTTGGCATGATGGGCAGGGATGGTAAATGTCTGGAAGCCACGAGGGCGGCTTTCCCCTTCATCGTCGATTTCCGTCAAAATCAATGCCAAGGCAGTGGAGCGGTTGGGGCAAATCTGGCGCAAGGTCAGGCTGCATTCCAAAATACGTCCCGCATTCTCCCAGATAAAATTTCCCAGATCATACTCCAGAAAATCCTGACAGTCGTCCATGGTGAATGTGACCACTGGCGGACAGGGGGTGATGTCGATTTCCTCGGTGCAGTCTGTAAACACCTTGCGCACCGGGAAGATGACCACGTTGTTTTCCGCATCGGAATACAAAATTTCTTTCATGGGGGCTTTTTCGCCGGAAGTGGTGGCAATGTGCTTCAGCCGGAACCGCAGGGAAGCACCTTCGATGGCAGCTGCCCCCAGTTTTGCGATACTCCAGCGGAAGGAATGGGCATCCAGCTGTTGGGCTGTGCCTTTATCTGGCGGCAGCAGTTCCGTCAGGACGAAATCGTCAGCCACAAAGCCCTGCATGAGGATTTCCGTGGCACCGGGATTGGAGATGTTGGCAGCCAGTTCGGCAAAGATTTCTTCCAGTTCCGCTGTGGTGGGCGCAATGGACAGAAAAGATGTGGCGGGAGAAGATACCCAAAGGGATGCGGCAGGCACATCGGTGCCAAACAGACCTTTGAGCACGACACAGTAAATGACAACGCCGTTTTCTTTTGCCAATGTGGTGATGGGTACGGCAGAGCCGCCGGCAGTGCTTTGGCCGTCTGTGAACATGACGATGATCTTTTGATGAGTGGTATCTGGGTCAAAGAGATTATATGCTTTGGTGAAAGCATCCTGATGATTGGTGCCGCCGTCAATGGTCAGGTTATTGACAGCCGTTTTCAGGTCTGCCGTATTTGTCAAAAATCCTGTTCGCTGTGTGGCAGTCCGGGCAAAGCTGACAATGGCAATCTGGCTGCCGCCGCCGATATTGCCGTCCTGATTTTCGTCTGTGGATTCGTCGATGATGTCAATAAATGTTTTGACACTGGCTTTCATAGCGGCGAAAGGTTCACCCTCCATGCTGCCGGAGCAGTCCAGTACCATGACGATGTCTGCCGGATTAGAAACGATGTCTGGCCCTGCGGAAAGAGAAAGAATCCCTTCGACTTCCCCGCCGCAGGAAATGGTGTCGGGAAAAAGTGTATAAGAAGAAGCAGTAATACCCATAATGAAAATACCTCCTGTGAAGTTTTGTACTTGCTTTATGATATGCGGCAGGAGGCTGTTTTGACACGAAAGGGGCGTAAATATGGAAATGAAAGGGAAAAAGAAATGCTGGTTTTATATTCTGGTGCCGCTGGTGGCTGGAGCGGCGGCAGGCATGATTTCCGGCAGCGGCATGGCGGCTTATGAACAGATGGCAAAACCGCCGTTGTCTCCGCCGGGATGGGTATTTCCGGTGGTCTGGACGATTCTGTATATCCTCATGGGCATTGCCGCCTGTTTGGTGGCAAAAAGCTATGACCCGGACAGTCAGGAGGCACTGCGCGCTTTTTGGGTGCAGCTTATTGTCAATGTGATCTGGCCCATCCTGTTTTTTGGTCTGGGACTTTGTGGTCTGGCTTTTGGGTGGCTGGTGCTGCTGTGGGTGCTGGTATTTCGGCTGTGGAAGAAGTTTCAAAGCATTGACAAACGGGCAGGGTATCTGCTGGTGCCCTATCTGCTGTGGCTGACCTTTGCAGGGTATTTGAATCTTTCCATTTGTCTTATGGGGTATTGAAGGACGAGGACGGCTATGATACCATGTCTCTAATGAGTCAAAAGGAATGAGGCGAGGATATGGCAAAGCTGCGAAAAACACTGGGAAGCCCTACGGAACCGGCAGTGATTTCACTGATGGAAAGTATGGAAGGAAAGTCCAAAGAAACCCTGACAACATGGGCTATGGCTTATGTGGCGGAAAAATATTTGCCTTTGGTGGCAGAAACGCCGATTTTTGCGGAGCTGCTGGAAAAGACAAAAGACTGTATGGCTGGCAGTTTATCCTTGAAAGAATGGAAAGGACTTCTTGCAGAAGGGAGAAAAGCGTCAGCGGCAGAAAAAGAGCCTGTAAGGGAAGCAGCGGCAAGAGCCATCGTCACTGCCTGTGGCACATGGCAGACACCCACCAATGCTTTGGGATTTTGTTTTTATGGAGCGGCAGCCGTGGCATACAATGAGGCAGGCACAGCAGAAACCAAAGAAACCTATGATATGCTCGCCACAAAGGAATTGGAACAGATTCTGACGTCTTTGAAGCAAGTAAAAACTTCGCCGGATGAAAAAGCGGCAAAACTCCAATGGAATTGCTGAGATAGGATTTATAAAATAACAGAAAAAAGTCGGAGAAATTTTCCGGCTTTTTTTGCGAGTGAAAATTTTGTGAAATGCTGTAACGTTTTTTGTTTTTGTGCGTGAATTGGATGAAAGGGGGAGAAGAACATGGACTTTGACCAAGTGTATCGGGCGTTTTTCCGGGATGTACTGTTCTATGTTTGGGGATTGTGCGGTGACCAAGTGCTGGCAGAGGAAATCGCTCAGGAAACTTTTTTCAAAGCCCTGAAATCCATTGACCGATTCGACGGACAGGGGGATATTCGCCCGTGGCTCTTTGCCATTGGCAAGAATACCTATTATGACTATTGCCGGAAACAGAAAAAGACTCTGCCGCTGGAAGAAGAACGGGAACAGGCGGCAGAACCGCTGTTTTTGGAGAAAATGACGGACGCGGAAACGGCTTTTGCGGTACATACGTTTTTGCATGAAATGGACGAGCCGTATAAGGAGGTGTTTACCCTGCGGGTATTTGGAGAACTGCCTTTTGAAAGAATCGGGCAGCTGTTTGGCAATAGCGCAAGCTGGGCAAGGGTGACCTATTACAGGGCAAAACAGAAAGTGACGGCATATATGGAGGAGATGGAACATGAATAAAATCAGCTGCAATGTCATTGGCGACCTGCTGCCCCTGTATGTGGATGGGGTGGTCAGTGAGGATACGAAAAAACTTGTGGAAGAACATCTGGCAGAATGTGCAGACTGCAAAAAAGCGGCAGAAGATATGGAAAAAGATTTGGTGCTGCCAGTCCATGAGACGGTAGGGGCAGCGGAAACTAGTTTTTTGCAGACAATGAAGAAAACTTGGAAAAAAGGGCGGATTCGCACAGCTACCATTTCTGTTGCAGTAACGGCGGTGGTCATTTTGGGAAGCTATATGGCACTGACTTTTCCGCAGTGGATCATTCCCTATGAACCGGAGGATTTTTCTGTGGCAGTAGAGAATGGGCAGGTCTGTGTGTATTATACAGGGGAAGGAAAGATTAACTGCTCTTATGGTTATGATGGAGAGGATGAATTTTTCTTATACTTTACACAAAGTCCATGGTCTGCTTATATTGAGCCGCTTTTGGGGGATGCGGAGCAGGAGGAACCCTATCGTTATCAGATAGACTCTGTAGATCGTATTGCCAAAGTTTATTATGGTGAGTTTAGTAAAGGGCTAGATGTACTGCTTTATGGCAAAGAAGCGGAAATGGCAGCACAGACAGAGCTTATCTGGACAAGGGATGAAGTTTCTCAATGACAGAAAAAAGCACAAAACCAAAGCAACGTCCCCTTAAGAAACCATATCAAATAAAATCTCAGTAAAAATAAGAAAGCTGAAATCCTCTTTATGACAAGGATTTCAGCTTTCTTTGTTTTCTTATGAAGATGCCCCTAAGAGGTTTTGTGCTTTTTGTATTTGCAAATAGCAATCAGAATTTTTCCATTTCATCCAGCAGGCTTTCAAAAACAGCCATGGCATTTTCCACAGCGTCTTTTTTGGACATATCCACCCCTGCGCCTTTGAGCAGGTCAATGGAGTATTCGCTGTCGCCTTTGGAAAGGAAGTCCAGATAGGCGTCTACAGCAGGCTGTCCTTCGGAAAGGATTTTTCTGGAAAGGGCAATGGCTGCGCTGTAGCCTGTTGCGTACTGATATACATAGAAAGCGTTATAGAAATGGGGGATTCTTGCCCATTCGATGTCGATTTCTTCATCAATGACAATGTCATCGCCGAAATACAGTCTGTTCAGGTCATGATAAATTTTGTTCATGCCTTCCCATGTCAAAGGTTCGCCTTTTTCTGCCATTTCATGGGTGATTTTTTCGAATTCCGCAAACATGGTCTGACGGAACAGAGTACCGCGGAACTGTTCTAAGAAGTAGTTCACCAGATATTTCCGCATGTTTTTATCTTCTGTTGTTTTCAGCAGGTATTCCATGAGGAGAGCTTCGTTGCAGGTGGAAGCTACTTCTGCTACGAAGATTTTATGTCCGCTGTAAAGATAGGGCTGTTTTTCCCATGTGAAATAGCTGTGGAGGGCATGACCCATTTCGTGTGCCAGTGTAAACATGCTGTTGACAGTGTCGTTGTGGTTCAGAAGCACATAGGGGTGTACGCCGTAGCTGCCCCAAGAGTAAGCGCCGCTGCGTTTGCCTTCGTTTTCGTAAACATCAATCCAGCCGGCGTTCATACCGTAGTGAAGGGCATCGGTGTATTCTTTGCCCATGACAGCAAGGGCTTTTTCCACGGTTTCTTTTGCTTCTTCAAAAGTGATTTTCGCGTCCACATCATCCACCAAGGGTGCGTACAGGTCGTACATGTGGACTTCATCCAGACCCAGCAGTTTTTTTCTGAGGGCAACATAACGATGCATCAGATGCAGATTGGCGTGGACTGTTTCGATGAGGTTATCATAAACAGACAGTGGAATATTGTCATCATACAATGCCATGGCTCTGGCAGAGTCATATTTTCTGGCGGAAGCAAAGAACACGTCGCTCTTAACGGAAGAAGCATAAGTTGCCGCCAGTGTGTTTTTCTGCTTCAGGTAAGAAGCATATAATGTCTGGAAGGCTTCTTTGCGGACACGGCGGTCACTGCTTTCCAAAAATGTCACATATCTGCCTTTGGTCAGAGGCACTTTGTCCCCATCGGCGTCGGTGATGTCCCCAAAACGCATATCTGCGTCATTGAGCATGGTGAAAATGTTCTGGGGTGCGCCCCCCAGTTCCGCTGTTTTTGCCAGCAGGCTTTCTTCAGCAGGAGAAAGGGTATGGGCTTTCTGACGCAGGAGATTATCAAAGAAGTGGTCATAGAGATGGAAATCTTCTGCCCGTTCCATGCGGAAGTCTGCCAGCACATCTTCCGGCAGGGAAAGAATTTCCGGTGTCAGGAAGGAAATGGCATCGGAATACCGAATCAGCAGCATTTCCGCTCTGGATGCCATACCCTGATAAAAGGCGTTGGCGCTGTCCTCATGCATACGCATATTGGCGTAGGTGTAGACCTGATCCAGAATGAGGGAAAGTTCCTGATTCTTCTCCAAGCATGCCAAAAGTGTGGCTGCGCTTTCGCCCAGATGGCCGCTGTAGGCAGCCAGTTCTGGAATTTCTTCCATAAGCATGGTATAAGCTTCTTCCCAGAGGGAATCATTTTCATAGTAATCTTCGATGTGCCATTTATCTGCGGCGGCAACATCACACCGCTTCGGTAAGGTATGTTTCAAATGGAATCATCCTTTCTATATTGTTGGATTTGTCAGACGGGAAACGTCCCTTTTGTGGGATTTCACAGGGGCAGGCCCCATTTTTCCATGAAATCTATTTTTAGTATACCACTTTTGGCTAAGGATAAAAAGGAGTTATAGGCATATGACGACAAAACAGGAAAATCTATACAAAACATGAATGAGTTTGTGAATATTTTCTTGCTGAATGTAGGAATTCATAGTATGATGATAATGAGGTGAGATAGCATGAAGGATTGCTTGAAAGTATTACTGGTGGCCTCTGAGGCAGCGCCCTTTATCAAAAGCGGCGGTCTGGGTGATGTGGCTGGCTCTTTGCCAAAGGCACTGCGTGCACAGGGAGTGGATGTGAGGGTAGTCATTCCCCGTTACATGACAGTCAAAGATAAAGAAATGTATGGTGTGGAATATCTGGGGGAATTTCCGGTACATTTGCTGTGGCGGACACAGCAGGCAAAAATACTGGTAAAACCCGGTGAGATTCCTGTTTATTTTATAGAAAACAATTTTTATTTCGGCCGTGGCGGTCTTTACGGCTATGGTGATGACAACGAACGCTTTGCTTTCTTTGGCAAGGCGGTCATGGATATGATGGCAATGCTGGATTTCTATCCCGATGTGATCCACTGCAATGACTGGCAGACTGGACCTGTCTGCATGTACTTGAAGGAAATCTATCGGAAGATGATCTATTATTCCCGCATCAAGACGTTGTTTACCATTCACAACTTGCAGTATCAGGGGAATTTTGACAAGAGCACCATGGAGCTTTTGGGTGTGCCCTATTACTGTTATGAAAACGGCAACGTGGAATTTTACGGCAATGTCAGCTACATGAAAATGGGGCTGATGTATGCAGACCGTATCAGCACTGTCAGCCAGACTTACGCAAAAGAAATCCAAACATGGCAGTATGGCTATGGCATGGACGGCATTTTGAAAAGCCGGAAGAATGTCCTCAGCGGCATCATCAACGGCATTGATTATGTGACAAACGATCCTGCTACAGATAACCGCATTCAGGTGCACTTTGATGCGGATCATCTGGAAGGCAAGGCAGAAAACAAACGGTTATTGCAGGAAAGACTGGGTCTGGAACAGAGAGATGTGCCCATCATCGGCATGATCACCAGACTGGCAGACCAGAAAGGTCTGGATATCCTTTCTTATGTATTTGATGAAATGATGCGCAGAGATGTACAGTTTGTACTGCTGGGCACAGGGGAAAATCGTTTTGAATACCTGTTCCGCAGCATGGAAGAACGGTATCGGGGCAGAGTCAGCGCCAATATTTTCTTTGACGAAAATCTGGCACAGCAGATCTATGCAGGCTCTGATATGTTCCTGATGCCTTCCCTTTTTGAACCCTGCGGTCTGGGTCAGATGTTTGCCCTGCGTTACGGCACTGTACCCATTGTGCGGAAAACAGGCGGTCTGGCAGACACTATTTTCCAGTACAGCACAGAAACAAAAGAGGGCAATGGTTTCCTCTTTGAAACATACGACGGCAACGGGCTGATCTGGGCGCTGGATCAGGCATTGGCAGTATACAATCAAGGCAAGGATGAATGGCAGCATGTGGTGAAAAACGCTATGGCTTCCAATTATTCTTGGGAAAGCTCTGCAAGAGAATATATCAAGCTTTATGAAAGCCTGCGGGATGGCGAATAAGTCTTTTCGCATACACAGAAAGCAAAATTAGGAAGTCAGAAATTTTCAAGGAAGTTTCTGACTTCTTTTTTCTGCAAAAATGAAAAGGGGATGTTTCTATGGTTTGCAAAAGCCTGCCAGATGTAGTATGATAAAGCCTAAAGACGAAGAAGGAGGGTCTGGTTTTATGGAAGAACAAACCCCAAAAAAATTTCGCTTTACAAAGCAAATGAAGATCGGTCTGGCTGTGGTATTGGTGGCCTGTATTGGCTGTGGTCTGGTGTATCTGGATACGGCTTATGGCAGCGGAAAAATCCGCAGCCTGTTTGTGAAATCCAGTGTGACACAAAATAAAGGTGATGCCTCGGCAGGCGTATTGGCAGAGATTCCCTTGGATGCAGGCAGTTCCACATCCTTTGCCGTATTCGATCAGGCATTTTTGCTCTGTACCAAAGATGGTGCAAAGTACTACAACAGTGTGGGCGACCAGAAATGGAACGACACCTTTACCATGACAACGCCTACAGTGATACAGGAAGGGACTTTCATGGCTGTTGGTGATCTGGGCGGTAAAAATGTCCGAGTCTATGACGAAAGCGGTTTACTGTATAACGTACAGCTGGAGGGAAATCTCAGTCAGTTTGCTCTGAACGAAAACGGATATCTTTCTCTGCTGGAACAGAAAGACAGCGGCTATGAGGTAAAGATCTATAATTCCAAAGGCACTTTGCTCAAAGGCAGAGTGGAAGAAACAGCAGGGGTATATCCCATTTCCACAGATGTTTCTGATGACAACAAATCTTTTGCCGTCAGCTATGTGGATACCACTGATGTATATCCCATCGGACGCGTGCTGTTTTTCTATGTGAATCCTGAGGACAGCGAGAATTATACAGACAGTCTGTATGCTTCCGCAGCCGATAAAGCAGACGAGATCATCGGCACCATTAGTTATCGCAGCAACGGCGTTTTGGCTGCGGTTTCCAATAAGGGTGTTTATGGCTTTCGGGACAGTGAGGAAGTTTGGAGTTATCCTCTTGCCAATGTGGTGGAATATATTTCTTTCCAACAAAAGGACAGAGTTGTCTTGACCATGGGCGATGCACTGCCGGGAGAAGAAGGCAAGGAAGAAGGCACCGTATGCTGGCTCAGTGCCAACGGGGCGGAAGAAGCTTCTTACGTCAGCGGAAAGGATATCACTTATCTCAGTGTCTGGAAGGATGGTATTGTAGTTGGCACAGACCGTACCTATACAGGCATCCGCCATACGGGACGAGAAGCATGGGTTTATCAGGCAACACAGGATGTGACAGACGTGATCCCTATGGAAAGCTTTTCCCGTGTGCTGGTGGTAGGACAGGATTTGGCACGGATTCTGGATACGGACAAGTACAAAGGCGAAGCCCTTGATGTACCGGAAGATATTGTGAAAACTACGCCGGAAGTCCAGACAGATGATGCACTGCCCACAGAGGGCGAAACTGGAACGGATGGAGAAAATCAGGAAATATCCGGCACAGAAGAAGGTACAGATGCAACCGGTACACAGGAAACCGGAACGGAAACATCCGGTACAGAAACAGAACAGCCTGCGGAGAATACGGAATCGGGGGATACTTCCGCAGAGTCTTAATCATAGGAGGTGGGCAGAAGTATGACGTTTTTGCCCTATATATTAGATATACTGGCAGTGGTGCTGGTATTGGGAACAGCGGTGCAGGCGTACCGCAAAGGTTTTGTACGGGCGGCATTGAATTTCCTGCCTATGGTGGCAGCGTTGGCGGCAACCAGATTCATGACACCGGCTGTCAGCGAGTTTTTGCGAAAAACACCATTTTTTGACGCATTGACAAATACAGTGGGCAACGGACTCCATTTGGAAAATGCCATCGGGGATGCAGCCATGCAGACCCAGACAGATATTATCCAGAGCATGCATCTGCCGGATTTTCTGAAGGAAAGTTTGGTGGAAAACAATAATCCTGTGATCTATCATCTGCTGGATGTGGAAAGTTTACAGGCGTATATTGCAGGCTTTCTGGCGAATATCTGCCTGAATATCATCAGTGTATTACTAGTGTTTATTGTGGTTTGGCTGGCCGTGAAATTTGTGCTGAAGGCACTGAATCTCATCAGCAAACTGCCTGTATTGAACTTCTTTAATCGGGTATGCGGCTTTTTGGTGGGTTTGCTGAAAGGATTGTGTGTAACATGGCTCATTTGTTTTGTGCTGACATTTTTCCAGTGCAATTCTGCCTTTGATTTTTTCTTTGACGCACTGAATTTGAGCCATGTGGCACTGCCTTTGTATGAAAATAATATATTGATGTATTTTATTTTGACGATTTTCGCTTAAAATAAAGAGAAAAATGACGGTGGGAGAGCCGTCATTTTTTTGTGGAAAGAAATTTGGATTTGATGTGAAAGAGATCATGAATATGCTATATTTGCTATGATGCTGGGATGGAATGGAGCAGTTCGTGTGTCCTGCGATGATATTTTTCTATCTGTTAGTCGCGTAAAATGAAAAAGTTTTTGACGAAAAAGCCCTGTTTTTACAGGGTTTTTTGGTTTTTGTAAAAAAAATCTTAAAAAATTGTAAAAAAGATGTTGACAAGAAATAGTTCCCATGATAATATACTTAGGCGGTCGCAAGAACGGCCGAAACAAAAAGAAAGAATGCACCTTGAAAACTGAATACAAGACAAACAAGAGTCAATAAAATCGAGAAATTTATTGAAAAATAAAATGTAGTAAAGTTAATCAACATTTTATTTCGCTATAAATGATCATTCCAAGAACAAAAGCTATTGTTCAAAAAAAGATGATTGATAAACGTCACAGTTAGCAACTCCGGCAATCTGCGATTGCCTACGTCGCGCATAGCGCGACATACAAATGCCATCTTTCTGATTCCGGCAAGCGAGCTTTCCGAATCAAAAGAATGCCATTTGCACTTGCTAACATGTAACGCGAAGGTCAAGCAAGAAAGAGCACAGGGTGAATGCCTTGGCACTGGGAGCCGATGA